>OHVU01000615.1_pt1 | contig 10146 bp, 10 predicted proteins | sample 1579551 | NCBI WGS metagenome assembly OHVU01 (sample SAMEA3882520, study PRJEB24775) | human gut metagenome | biome: human-associated habitat; feature: intestine environment; material: feces | place: Netherlands | collected 2009/2010 | reverse complement strand
TCCGGGGTTTGGGTTTCTTTGACCGACCCCGCCAAAGAAACCCAAACCCCGGACATCGACGGGGAACAGACCGAAGCCGGGGAGTACAGCCGCATTGCCAACATTGGCAGCCAGCAGCTGCAGGCCCGCGTGGTGACCCCGTATTATGGCCTGAGTATTGACGATATCATCCACGGAACAACCGTGTTCCGTTAAAAAAAAACTAAAAATATACGGTAAAACGCGCATGTCTATCTGCGGGCGGTGCGCCATAACAATCAGGCGGCGGGAAACAGAATCCCGACCGGGAAAGGAAAAACAATGAAACGTATTCTGGTCGTAGAAGACGAAGCCAGCATCCGCGAACTTGTGGCACTGAACCTGAAAATGACAGGCTGGGAAGTATTGGAAGCCCCCAGCGCGGAACGTGCGCTGGAGTTGATCCAGAAAAATCCCCCCTGCGATGTAGCGCTGCTGGATATCATGCTGCCGGGCATGGATGGATTTTCGCTGTGCGAAACCATCCGCCACGGCGACCCGTACATCGGTATTATTATGGCGTCCGCCAAAGGGCAGGAGAGCGATAAGATCCGCGGCCTTTCCATCGGCGCGGATGATTACATCTGTAAGCCTTATGATATCGATATTCTGATTGCCAAGATCAACGGCATTTTCAAACGAAAATATGCATTGGACGAAATCGTATGCGACAATCTGAAATTGAACAATGTCACGCAGACACTCACCGTGAACCAAACACCGGTCAATGTCACGGAAAAGGAATTCCAGCCGCTGAAACTGCTGGTCGAAAATAAAGGAACGACATTGAAGAAAGAATACCTGTTCAACCGCATCTGGGGAAGCAACAGTGAATCGGAGCCGCAGACGCTCACGGTACATATCAAGTGGCTGAGGGAAAAGATAGAACAGGATTCGAAGAAGCCGAAACACATTATTACGGTTTGGGGAACGGGATACCGATATGAATAATTACAAAAAATTTGCAGCAAAGTTTTGTGGAGTGGAGCTGCTTATTATTGCACTTGCAAATATCGTTTATTATGTGACAGCAAATAATCAGGAACCGTGCATTTCGCGTGTGCAGGATAAAACCGAAACAATCTACAAGATCATTTATACACAGACAGACGACAGAACCTGGATTCTTATGGACGTTGTCCTTGGAATTCTGTTTTTGCTGTCTGTTTTTCTGATTTGTTATATCGGAAAGAAGATCATAAAGCCGTTTGAACAGATGCAATCGCTGACCGAGGATCTGGCGAAAGGCAATCTCTCGATGCCGGTCAAAGCCGAAAAAAGCAAATTCTTAGGCAGATTCCTATGGGGAATGGATATGCTGCGCGAAACATTGGAGAGCAACAAAGAAAAAGAACTCGCGCTGCAAAAAGAAAAAAAGACGCTGGTTCTTTCTCTGACACATGACATCCGGACGCCGTTATCTGCGATCCGGCTGTATGCGAAGGCGCTGGCAGAAAATCTTTATACGACCGGGGAGCAGCGTGTCGAAGCATGTCAGGGGATTGAAAAGAACGTAAAAGAGATTGAGGAGTATGTCAATGAGATTACGCTCGCATCGAGAGAGGATTTCCTGCAACTGAGTGTCAATCCGGGGGAAGTGTATCTGTCCCATGTGATCGGTGCGATCCGGGGACTTTATGAGGAAAAACTGCATAATTTACATACCGGATTTCAGATTGCATCCTACACGGATCTGTTGCTGAAAGGGGATGCGGACCGGCTGATCGAGGTGTTGCAGAACCTTTTGGAAAACGCGATCAAATACGGGGACGGCAAGTGTATTTCCATCGACTTTTCGGAGGAAGAGGACTGCAGACTGATCACGGTAAGAAATTCCGGATGCAGCTTAAAGCAGGAAGAACTCATAAATCTGTTTGATTCTTTTTATCGCGGAAGCAATGTCGGCTCGACGGATGGTTCGGGACTCGGACTGTATATCAGCCGGCAGTTGATGCAAAAAATGGATGGGGAAGTATTTGCGGAAATTAAGGAAGATGATTTCTGCGCGACAGTTGTTGTGCGAAAGGCATAATGTGCATTTAAGGATTGTTTAATAATTTCTCCTGTAAGATGAGTACATCAAACGAGGGGAGGAACGTTAAAATGCTTTTTCGTATTTTGAAAAAAGATTTGAAAAGAAAAAAAGTAATGAACGCAATATTGCTTTGTTTTATTCTGCTGGCAACGATGTTCGTAGCAAGCGGAATCAGCAATGTTGTTTCCGTCATGAACGGAACGGATTCCTATCTGGATAAGGCGGGGATCGGCGATTATGTGGTCATCTCGATGGGGGCAGACAGCAAAGCGAACATCGATGAGATCCTGCATGAGATGGAATCCATCCGGGATTATCGCATTGAGCCGGTTGTATTCGGAGAAAAATCCAATCTGAAAGATATGGACGGAGAAGAACTGGAGGCAAAGAATTCCGTTATCTACCAGTCCGTCGAGGACAGCCGGCTTAAATTCTTTGATAAAGAGAATAAACAGATTACCCGGATCAAGCCGGGGCATGCATATGCAACCGGTGATTTTATGGAGAAAAATCATTTGCAGCCGGGGGATAAAATCAGGATTACGCACAACAGTATTTCTTTTATGGTAACGCTGGATGGTATGGCAAAAGATGCGCTTTTAGGGTCTTCCATGATGGGCAACAGCCGTTTCCTTTTTCATCGGGAGGAGATCGAGAAGCTGCTTTCGGATGAAACCATTTACAATGGGTATCAGGGACAGATCAGCTATATGGATCTAAAGGATGAGGCAGGCGTATCGGAGATTGCTTTGGCTATTTCACAGGCTCCGGGTATCATGTTTTCCGGCGCACGTTCGCTGATAAAAATGTGCTATGTCATGGATATGATCGTTGCGTTTACGATGCTGATTTTAAGTATCTGCCTGATCATCGTGTCGTTTGTCGTATTAAAGTTTTCCATCTCGTTTACGATCTTTGAGGAGTTTCGTGAGATCGGTGTGATGAAAGCAATCGGTATCAGCAATTTCAAGATCCGGAGTCTCTACCTGACAAAGTATCTGATGTTGGCAGTAATAGGAGCGTTTGTGGGATTTTTTGTGAGTATCCCGTTTTCTGATCTGTTACTGCGATCGGTCAGCAGCAATATGGTTCTGGAGGCGGATAACCATTTCCTGTTGTCGGTTCTGGGGGCAATTCTGGTCGTTATTGTCATTCTGCTGTATGCTTTTCGCTGCACGAAGCTGGTGAAGAAGTCTTCTCCGATCGATGCGATCCGTTCCGGTCAGACGGGGGAACGTTATAAGAAAAAATCGCCGTTTCGTCTGGTCAAAAGCCATGGAAGTACCGGTTTCTTTATGGCGGTCAATGATGTGTTCAGCGCACCGAAACGGTACATGACGATCATAACCACATTCTTTTTATGCACGTTGTTTGTGCTTGTATTTGTCAACGTCTCATCAACCATGCGAAGTGATACGTTTATTACAACATTCGGAACGCGGAGTGATCTGTACTACACCGATCTGACGGAAGCGATGAGTTGTATGAATCCGGATGGAAGAAAGCAGATCGAGGAGTACTTTGCAAAAACGGAAGCACTGTTTAAGAAAAACGGAATGCCTGCGAAACTGTGTGTGGAAACGCAGTACAAATATAAGGTTCATTTTGACGGAAAAGATTATTCCATCAGTTGTCAGCAGGGAATCCATACGAAAGCATCCGCGTATGAATATATCAATGGAGTAGTTCCGCAAAACAAAAATGAGATTGCGATTACACCGATGGTCAGCAAATTGACCGGGGCGAAACTCGGAGATACCGTAACGATTGATTTTGGAAAAGAGACACTTGACTGCGTTGTGGTTGCTTATTTCCAAAGCATGAATCAGCTTGGAGAGGTCATACGCCTTCACGAGGATGCACCGACCGATTTTACCTATATTGCGAATGTTATGAGTTATCAGATCGATTTTGACGACCATCCTTCTGCGAAGGAGATAGAGATTCGAAAAGAAAAAATCAAAAAGCTTTTTGACAATGAAAAAGTGATGAATGCCACAGAATACTGTGACGATTGTATGGGCGCGGCATCAACGATGGAATCGGTACAGTATCTGCTTCTTGGAATTACACTGATCGTCGTGCTTCTTGTATGTATTCTGATGGAGCGGTCATTTCTTGCGGACGAGAAAAGCCAGATCGCGGTTCTTAAGGCGATGGGATTTGGCAATAGACGGGTGATGGAATGGCATATGATACGATTTGGTATTGTTACGCTTGTGGCTGTTCTTTTGGCGGCGATCTGTTCCATTCCGGCAACGTATCTGATCGGTAATCCGATATTCGGCATGATGGGGGCCGGAAAAGTGGCTTATGTGATCCGTCCGTGGAAAATCTTTTTCCTGTATCCGGGCATTATTTTCCTTATGACGCTTCTGGCATCGGGAATGACAGCATTACAGATCCGGACGATTAAGAGCAACGACACAACCAATATAGAGTAAATGGAGGAAAATCTTATGGCAGCATTGCTTTGTGCAAAAGATCTTTGCAAAACCTATGTAATTGATAAAAGGCAGAATAATGTGTTAAAGAATGTAAATCTTGAAGTAAAAGAAGGGGAGATGGTTGCAATCATGGGACCATCCGGCTCTGGAAAATCCACGCTTTTGTATGCCATCTCGGGGATGGACCGGGCAACGAGCGGTCAGGTGCTTTTTGAAGGAAAGGATCTGACGAAACTGAGCGAAAAGGAACTTGCAAAAATCCGCTTGGATGAGATGGGATTCATTTTTCAGCAGATGTATATGATGAAAAATCTTACCATTCTCGATAACATCGTGCTTCCGGCAGCAGAAAGTAAAAAGTCAAAGGAAAGCAGGGAGGAGAAGCAGGAAAGAGGCGAGCAGCTTATGCGCAAAATGGGAATCATCGATATCGCAGACAACGATATCAACGAGGTTTCTGGTGGACAGCTTCAGCGGGCGTGTATCTGCAGAAGCATGATGAACCGTCCCAAACTGCTTTTTGCCGATGAGCCGACCGGCGCATTAAACCGTACTTCCTCCAATGAGGTTATGGATGAACTTGTGAAGTTAAACAATGAGGGGACAACGATCGTTATGGTAACGCATGATGCGAAAGTTGCTGCAAAATGCGGCAGGGTGCTTTTTATCGTGGACGGCAATATCAAGGGTGAATATACAGGTTTAAAGGAGATTACCGATGAAAAAGAGAGGGAGAGAAGTCTGAATAACTGGCTGCTGGATCTGGGCTGGTAGTCGGGAAAGGTGTGTTTATGCAGATAGTAAAAGATTACAGAGACAATAAAGTGTTGTCGGCGTGTGAAAAGCTGCGATACAGTGAGATACGCAGGGAAATGTACAACATTACCGATGCAGTTCTGGCAGCAACCTTAAAAGATCTGACCGAAAGTGTTTGGGTTATAGTGAAACCAAAAGTTTGAGAGGAAGATATGATGAACGTAAGAATTGCCGATTTGAAAGATTTTGAGAAGATTATGAAAATATACAAATATGCGCAGGACTATATGATACAATCCGGAAATCCTACACAATGGGGACATTTTTATCCGGATGAAGAACTGATTCGGTCGGACATTCATCAGAATGCCTGCAAGGTAATATACGACGAAAATGGGATACATGGGGTATGTGCACTGTTTGAAGGTGCAGATCCTACATATGAACATATTGAAGACGGCAACTGGCTGAATGATGAACCATATCTTACAATCCACAGGCTTGCCGGGGATGGACAGGTGCATGGACTGTTTCAATGTGTTGCGGATTACTGTAAAAATATTTCCCGGAATATCAGAGTGGATACCCATGTCAATAATCGGATTATGCAAAAGCTGATGGAAAAGAACGGTTTTACAAAATGTGGTATTATATATGTAAAAGATGGTACGCCGAGAATTGCATATCATTGGACTGAATAGAGCATATTATGCTATTTTCCATGCAATTCATGCATTAGATGGAAACGGGTATAAGCGGCATAAGGACACAATTGCGAATTTTAATAAGCAATATGTTGAAACGAAAATATTTTAGAGGAAAATCATGAACATTTTAATCATAGAAGATGATGCAGCCATCCGTCAGGAATTAAAGCTGCTGTTAGAAAATGCACTGTATCAGGTCACGGTATTGACAGAGTTTCATCACGTGGTAGAGGATATTCTGCAAATAGAGCCGGATCTGCTTCTGCTCGATGTAAATCTGCCGCAGCAATCCGGATTTGAAATCTGCAAAAGTATAAGGAAAACGTCGGATGTTCCGATTATTTTCCTGACCAGCAGGACGGATTCGATGGATGAATTAAGCGGAATGCTGCAGGGCGGCGATGCTTATATCACGAAGCCGTTTCAGCCGCCGTTACTTCTGGCACATATCGCAGCCGTATTAAAACGGGCGAAAAAAGCAGACGTACCAGAGAAGATGATCTGTAAAGGTGTGGAACTTGATGTTGTCCGTGGTTGCGTAAAATATCAGGGTCAGCAGGTGGATCTGTCGAAAAACGAATTGAAAATCCTGCATTACCTGTTTTTGCATCAGGGAGAGATTGTGCCAAGAATCGAACTGGTGGAATACCTGTGGGATCAGCAGGTCTTTATTGATGATAATGCCCTCAGTGTAAATATCACACGCCTGCGCGCAAAACTTGCAGAAATTGGCGTATGTGACTTTATTGAGACAAAAAGAGGGATGGGCTATCGCATATGAAACTGACAGAATATCTGAAAGACAAGGTGTTGCTACTGCTTTTACATATGGTATGCATGGCTGGGCTTGTCATCTTTTTGCGGCTGACCGGTTATTCCATGGATAAATGTGTGATCATATTGGTGTGTTACTGTGTAATACTGGCAGGATGGCTTTTCCTTCAGTTTTTTTCACGCAGAAGTTATTTCAGAAAATTAGAGCAGCTTACGGATCAGCTGGACAGGCGTTATCTTCTCGGAGAACTGATGCCGGAATCGTTTGGGCTGGAAGATCAGAAGTATCGGGAACTGATCCGCAAATCCAACAAATCGGTAATCGAGCGGATACACCAGATGGAACAAAACCAAAAGGATTACCGGGAGTACATTGAAAGCTGGGTGCATGAGATCAAGGCACCGATCACGGCGATCGCGTTAAACTGTGAAAATAATCGGGATGAGAGGAGCCGCTATCTCCTTGTGGAAAACCGCAAGGTGGAGAATTATGTGGATATGGCACTGTACTATGCGCGCATGGATGCGGTATACAAAGACTACATGATCGCGGAAACTAATCTGCAGGAAGTGGCACAACAGGTGCTTTTGCAGAACAAATATTATCTGATCCAGAGCCATGTAAAGGCGGAAGTTGCCTGCCCCGATACGGTATACAGCGATAAGAAATGGATTGCTTTTATTTTAAACCAGCTCATTCAAAACAGCGTAAAATACGGCAGAAGTGAGGGTGCTCACATTCAGATCGTTACGGAAAAAACAAAAAGCGGCGTTCTTTTGCGGGTAAAAGATGACGGTATCGGGATTCCAAAAGAAGAACTCCCGCGGATTTTTGAAAAAGGGTTTACGGGAACGAACGGAAGAAACAGGGAGCGTTCGACCGGAATGGGACTGTATCTGTGCCGTAAACTCTGTGACAAGTTAAATATAGAAATCCGGGCAGAATCTGCGGAAGGAAAGGGAACAGAGATCATACTTATGTTTCCGGTGAGTGATTATCTTACCGGTTACAGGGAGACATAACACGTTTATCTTTCAAAACTGTAAGATTCAGGAAAGGTAACTCCATACAAAGCGGACAGATCCCGTGTTAAAGTAGGCATAGTGAAGAAAAAATGATATTCTTTACTATGCCTTTTATTTACAAGCGAGGGAAAGGAGTGTCAGAAGATGCAGGAAATCATACGCGTAAGCGATGTGGAGAAATATTATGGAAACGGGGATCAGGTGACAAAAGCGGTGGACCGTGTCAGCTTTGCCGTGCAGCAGGGGGAGTTTATCGGTGTGATGGGAGCTTCCGGTTCCGGAAAGACAACGCTTTTAAATCTGTTGTCAACCATTGACCGGGTGACAGCGGGACATATTTATTATGGAGATACCGATATCACAGAACTGGGGGAAGAACAGCTTTCGGAATTCCGCAAAAAACAGCTTGGGTTTATCTTTCAGGAATACAATCTGCTGGATACACTCACACTGGAAGAGAATATTATGCTCGTTATGACGCTGCATCGGCGCGGCAAAAAGGAGATTCAGAAACGGTGCAGTGAGCTGCTTCGCATTCTGGGAATCGAGGAGGTTAAGGATAAATATCCGTATCAGGTGTCCGGCGGACAAAAGCAGCGGTGCGCATGTGCCCGTGCACTTGCAAATCATCCCACACTTCTTCTGGCAGATGAGCCGACAGGGGCGCTGGATTCCTTGTCGGCGCAGACCCTGTTAGAGACATTTACAGATATGAACCAAAACATGGGCGCAACCATTCTGATGGTGACACACGACGCGTTTTCCGCAAGTTATTGCAGCCGTATTCTGTTTCTGAAAGACGGGAAGATTTTTCATGAACTGGTGCGCGGGGGAAAAGAGCGCCGGGCGTTTTTAAATGAAATACTCGATGTGATGACACTGACGGGAGGTGAACGTTCCCATGATGTGTAAACTTGCTCTTCGAAATGTAAAGCGCATGGCAAAAGACTATGTGGTGTATTTTATGACGATGGCGGTTGTGACTGCACTCATGTTTTCATTCAATACGCTTTTGTTTTCCAAAGATGTGCAGAATCTGTTTCAGATGGATGCCATGATGAGCGTGATGACGGGACTTGCGACCGCTTTTATCGTGCCGATCATTGCGTGGCTGATCAATTATATGGTGCGGTTTGTACTGGAAAAGCGAAGCCGTGAGTTTGGAATTTATCTTCTGGTCGGGGTAAAGAAAAAAGAGATTGCAAGGCTTTATTTTACGGAAAATCTGCTGCTTGGAGCGGGCGCGTTTCTTGTGGGAATGGGACTGGGTCTGCTTTTTCAGCAGATCCTTCTGTCCATTTTTTACAGCATGGTGCAGCTGGATTACAAACTGCATCTGGAATGGAACCGAAACTGTATTTTGATGACGGCTGCATGTTATCTGGGCTGTTATCTGCTGGCGCTGTTTCGAAGCCGAAAAAAATTCCGCAAAATGAATATCCATGATCTGATGGAAAGTCAGAGACAGAATGAGGAAATCAAAGAAACGCATGAAAAGGCAAAGAGATGGTTCCTTCCGTTATCTGTGCTGTTTCTCGTCGTATTCGGTGTGTTTCTGTTTTGTTTTAAAGCATGGGATACCGGAGTTGTAATCGCTTTTCTTATTGGACTGGTGTTGACGATTTATCTTTTTTACACAGGCATTGCGGCGTGGATCGCCTGTTATGTCAGAAAAAAGGGAGCGGCTATTTACCGTGGGGATGCGCTGTTTCTGCTCCGGCAGTTTTCTTCTAAGATCCGGACACTGCGGTTTACCATGGGAACACTGACGGCACTGTTTACTCTGGCGATACTCGGAAGTTCGGTGGCATTTATGTTTAATCATTTCCAGAATGAGGTGCTTGTGAGCAAATTTCCGTTTGATGTGCAGGTATACAGCAGCAATGCGAAGGATGATTTTAAGCAGGAAATTGCTCTGCTGAAACAGGAGACAACCATAAAGGAAATTTTTACTTATAAGGTTTATGAGAACGAAACGAATCAGGTCAATGCATATCTGTACACGCACCTGAAAGAATTTGGAACAAAGTATCTGAACACAGACGGCACACCGGACTGGAAGAAGATCAATAAAAATGAAGAACTGGCATACTGCAATTACGATACCTATATGGGGCTCTCTGATTACAACCGGCTCCGTACCATGATCGGACTTTCGGAAGTGCAGTTAAAAGAAGATCAGTATGCCATCCATATCAAAGACCGCGTGCTGAATCAGACCGGGGATTTTTCCGGTCGGATCAAAATTCAGGGAACAGATGGGACATTATCTTTTGCGGGCTATCACACGGAGGGATTTTCGCAGAACGGTCATAACGGTGGGGATTATATGATTTGAGGGTCAAAAGGTATTCCAGCAAGGATACCTTATAACCATAAATTT
>OHVU01000613.1_pt1 | contig 10201 bp, 6 predicted proteins | sample 1579551 | NCBI WGS metagenome assembly OHVU01 (sample SAMEA3882520, study PRJEB24775) | human gut metagenome | biome: human-associated habitat; feature: intestine environment; material: feces | place: Netherlands | collected 2009/2010 | reverse complement strand
TGATAAGTTGTGTCCATAATTGAAGTATAGAATGAAACCATTCTAAATTGAATAAAAATACAGTTCCAATGTGAATTTAATGTGAACATGTGAGAATATCAATAAATATCACATATTCACATTGATGATATAATGATACAAATAAAATAAATTAGAAAGTCTCAAATCTATCTATAAAACCTGTTTTGAATATAGTATAATAGAGTCAGATAGAACAGGAGGACTTGTCTTATGAAGGTGTTTTCAATGTCACAAAGAATCTATTATAAAGATCTGGAACCAGAAGCTGAATCCATCATTAAAAAGGATCTTGAACTGTATAATTGTATGCTTCATAAGGCATTCAAGATCTGTTTTGATCGTGCTTATAAGGATGCTACCTATTCAGAAACAGATCAAAGAACGATCAAGTCCTTCTATGGTACAAGTGATTATTTTCCTTTGTCTGCCATTTATGAGGCCAAGGCCTTGGTGAAAAGTCTTAAATGCAGAGAAAAGGAAGATCGTGATTTGATCAAAACTCGTCTTAAAAAGATAAACAAGAAAATCAAAAAGAATGAGAAGCAATTGAAGAAGGCTTTAAAGGAAAAAGAGAAACTGATCAACAGATCCAAGAAAAAGAAATATACAGAAGAAGATTATCTGTATGAGGTGCAGGTATTGGATCCAAATATCAAAAGATTGAAGAGCATCATTCGTAATCTTAAATTCAGAAGAAATCGTAATGAGTTCAAACTTAAAAGAAAGATGCCTTCTGTATGTTTTGGCGGTAAAAAGAATCTGAGAAGTGATTTAGAAACTTTTAGATTCAGAAGACAAAGAAGAATGCTTATTACAGGCAGAAGACAGGGCAAGTATTCAAACAACCTTTTCAAATTAAATGTTGATAATGATATGTTGACCTATCGAAGTACTCAGAAAGACATTGTGTTCAAGGTGCAGTTTCACAAATACAAGGATGAACTGTATGCAAGAGTCAATGAAAAGCACAACTCACCTGATAAGGCTGTAGCCTATGAGTTGATGGATTATGGTGAATACTTTATTGTGAAAGCTATATTTGAAAAACATATGAATCTTCCAAAGACAGATACATTGTATGGAGCTATAGGAATCGATATCAATGTGGACCATATAGCACTATGTGAAACCAATAAGGATGGAAATATCGTATTGATCAAGAAATATCCAATCCATAAAGAGAATACAAAGAATAAACGAAATGAAGAACTGTATCAGCTGGCCATTGAAATCATGGGATATTGTAAATCCAAGAAGAAGAGTCTTGTAGTTGAAGACTTGAATTTCAAGCAGTTGAAAACAAGGATGCTCTATCGACCAAAGAAGGAAAATAAAACATTATCGAGTTTTGCGTATAAGAAGATACTAGAAAAAGTAGAAAGAAAATGTTTCATGAATGAAGTGGATGTAATCAAAGTAGATCCAAGAAATACGAGTAAGATTGGAAAAGAAAAGTATACAAAGATCAAAGGATTGAGTGTACATTATTGTGCAGCCTATGTGATCAATCGAAGAGGCATGGGATTTGTAGATTAAATAAGATAAATAATCAGAACCAGAAGTTTATGATATCTTACTGGATGATAGGTACATAGATCATGGATGAAATTCTGAAGTATTTATAAAAAAGCATACAATAAAAACTCCATCGATAAAGACTGAATGGATCGGGATACCGAATGATTCAGAAAGATGGAGTGGATATTGAAATGTTACCGGACGACTGGAAACGAACCGGGCACGTCATTTAGACGTGTGACTTTTTCGCAAAAAAAGTCTTTTCTTGTTATGCTAGAATAATTTATAAATGTGCTAATAAAGTGAATTTATTTTTCTGTAGAATTATTCTAGTGTTTGAAAAGAGGGCATGAGTGAACAAAAAAATTACGTTTCTTAGTGTATACAATAGGAATGGTTGTGTTAGCGTTAGGTTTGACTTTGAACACACTAACAAATCTAGGCGTATCCCCAATAATATCAGTACCCTATAGTATTTCACAGATTACAGGATTAAATTTTATCAATATAACTTTTGTGGTATACGCTATATTTGTAGTTGTACAACTAGCTATTCATATAAAATTAAAAAATAACAGAATTATATTTGATTTGTTGTGATTGCAATAAAGTTTAATATTGGGACATTTATTCCTCATCTAATTGTTGGTATTAGTAGGGTAATAGCTATATTTCGTCATGTCTTTGAGGCATAGATTGAAGATTTAACTAGTGATTTATAAACGACATCTAGCAGTTTTCTTTTAAAGCAACAATGAAAGCGTATACAGTAAAAAAGGTGAAAAAAATAAAAAAAACACACATTATTATAGTAAGTTGGCTTTTTTTGCCTAATTTTGCACCCGAATTTCAGAATGAGCCTGCAATTTTGGGCTTGAATTTATTTAACAGTGGTTATAATATGCCAAAGAATTTAGTAATTGTTGAGTCTCCCGCTAAGGCGAAGACTATCGAAAAATATCTTGGAAAAGACTACAAGGTGATGGCAAGTCAAGGCCATATTCGCGACTTGCACAAGAGCGATTTCAGTATTGATGTGGAACACGGTTTCCGCCCTATCTACGAAATCCCTGAAGACAAGAAGCGCTGTGTAGCCGATTTGAAAAAAGCAACGAAAGAGGCACAGATGGTGTGGCTCGCATCCGATGAGGACCGCGAGGGAGAAGCCATCTCGTGGCACCTGTGCGAGGTGCTGGGACTGGACGAGAAGCAGACCAACCGTATCGTGTTTCACGAGATTACCAAACCGGCCATCGTCCACGCCATCGAGACGCCACGCCATTTGGACATGAACCTTGTCAACGCGCAGCAGGCGAGAAGAATACTTGACAGACTTGTCGGCTACCGTTTGAGTCCGTTTGTCTCGCAGAAGATACGCCGCGGTCTCTCCGCCGGACGCGTTCAGAGCGTCGCGGTGCGCATGATAGTAGACCGCGAGGAGGAGATCCGCGCGTTCAAGCCCGAGGAATATTGGACTATAGACGCGAAGTTCACCGCCCCGTCGCGCAAGGTGTTTTCCGCATCGTTTTACGGCGACGAGAGCGGCAAGATAAAGATAGAGAACAAGGAGCAGTCGGACGCTATACTCGGCCGTCTCGACGGAGCTTCATATACTGTAAAGACCCTCAAAAAGGGCACGAGGAAGAAGAATCCCGCGCCGCCATTTACCACATCGACCCTCCAGCAGGAGGCGTCGAGGAAGCTGGGCTTCCAGACGCAGAAGACGATGCGCAACGCGCAGGAGCTCTATGAGGGCGTCGACGTTCAGGGTATAGGCACCACCGGTCTTATAACCTACATGAGAACCGACTCTCTGAGAATCTCCGAGGAGGCGCGCGCCCAGGCGGCCGCCGCTATCGAGGAGCTTTTCGGCAAGGAGTATCTGCCCGACAAGCCCCGCTATTATAAAACCGGAGCCAACGCGCAGGACGGCCACGAGGCTATCCGCCCTGCAAATCCGTCGATAACCCCCGAGCGCGTCAAGGACTCCCTGACCTCGGATCAGTATAAGCTCTACAATCTTATCTGGAAGCGCTTCATGGCGAGCCTTATGGCGAGCTGCGTGCAGGATACGGCGAAGCTCGAAATAGCGGGCGCCAACGAGAAGGACGCCGCCGAGGGCAAATACTGCCTGTTCACCGCCGCCGGTTATTCCGTGCGCTTTGACGGTTTTACAAAGCTGTATGAGATAAACGACGATGAGGCCAAGAGCTCTCTCCTGCCCGAGATAAAGGTCGGCGACACGGCGAAGCTCAAGGAGCTGCTCCCCTCGCAGCATTTCACCTCACCCCCTCCGCGCTTCACCGAAGCGTCGCTCGTCAAGGAGTTTGAGGAAAAGGGTATCGGCAGACCGAGCACCTATTCAACCATAATCACAACCATAGTAAAGAGAAACTATGTCAAGCGCGAGTCCAAGCAGTTCGTGCCCACCGAGCTCGGCGAGGCGACCACGAAGCTGCTCAAGGAGAAATTCCCGCGCATAGTCAACGTCAAGTTCACCGCGCAGATGGAGGATATGCTTGACCGCGTCGATTCCGGCGATGTCGATTATGTCTCCGTCCTCGACGATTTCTACGGCGAGTTCGAAAAGTCGCTCGACAAGGCAAAGGCCGAGATGAAGGATGTCAAGATCCAACTCGAAGAGGATGTGACCGACATCCCCTGCGAGAAGTGCGGCAGAATGATGGTCATAAAGACCGGGCGCTACGGCAGATTCCTTGCCTGCCCCGGCTATCCCGAGTGCAAGAACGCGAAGCCGCTCGTGCTCGAGACCAACGCCAAGTGCCCCAAGTGCGGCGCAAAGGTCATAGAGAGAAAGACTAAAAAGGGATACACCTTCTACGGCTGCTCGAATTGGCCGGGCTGCGACTTCATGACCTGGGATAAGCCCACGGACGAGGTCTGCCCGCAGTGCGGCAAATCGCTGTTCAAAAAGAAGGGCGGCATTGTCGAGTGCCTCAACGAGGGCTGCGGCTACACCAAGAAGAGCGCAAGAAAAGGTAAAAAAACCGATGAATAAAGCTACCGTTATAGGAGCGGGCTTTGCGGGCGTTGAGGCCGCAAGGCAGCTCTCGCGCGCGGGGATAAGAGTTACCCTGTGCGAGATGAAGCCGCAGAAATTCTCGCCCGCCCATTCGAGCCCGAATTTTGCCGAGCTCGTCTGCTCGAACTCCTTCAAGGCTCTGCGTACCGCGAGCGCCGCAGGGGAGCTCAAGGCGGAGATGGAGCTGTTAGGCTCTCTATGCGTGAACTGCGCCAAAGCGACAGCTGTCCCCGCGGGCGGAGCGCTCGCCGTTGACAGAGACGGTTTTTCCGCCCTTGTGACAAAGACGGTCGAGGCTGACCCGCTTATAGAGGTCGTCCGCGGCGAGGTGACGGAGATACCCGCCGACGGCATTGTTATAATCGCCGCAGGGCCGCTCGCGTCAGACGCGCTGTCCGAGGAGATAGAGAAGATTTGTCCCGGACATCTGAGCTTCTACGATGCGGCGGCGCCGATAGTCTCGGCGGAGAGCCTCGATATGTCCTGCGCGTTTAAGCAGTCGCGCTATGACCGCGGCGGCGAGGACGACTATATAAACTGTCCGCTCGGCAAAGAGGAGTACGAGGCCTTTTATGAGGCTCTTGTCGGCGCACAGAGCGCGGAGACTCACTCGTTTGACAAGCGCAAGGGCGTCTACGAGGGCTGTATGCCCATAGAGGTCATGGCGCTGCGCGGTCAGGATACCATACGCTTCGGCCCGATGAAGCCCGTCGGTCTGCGCGACCCGCGCACGGGACATAGACCGTGGGCGGTGCTCCAGCTCAGAAAAGAGAATTCGGCGGGCACTTTATATAATCTCGTTGGCTTTCAGACTAATCTGAAATTCGGCGAGCAGAAGCGGGTTTTCTCCATGATACCCGCGCTCAAAAATGCGGAGTTCGTGCGCTTCGGCGTCATGCACCGCAATACCTTCATAAATTCGCCAAAGCTCCTCAACGCGGATTTCTCGCTCAGGAGCGACAGACGTATATTTTTCGCGGGTCAGATAACCGGCGTGGAGGGCTATATGGAGTCCGCCGCCTCGGGAATCCTCGCCGGCATAAACGCCGCGCGGCAGATGCAGGGGAAAGCCCAGTTCGTCATGCCCGCGGACACCGTCATGGGTGCGCTCGCACGCTATATAAGCGACGGGAGCGTGACTGATTTTCAGCCCATGGGCGCAAACTTCGGAATACTTCCGCCCCTCGGCGAGCGAATCCGCTCGAAGCAGGAGCGATATGAAAAAATCTCGCAGAGAGGATTGGAATCCGCGAGAAAATATATCGAAGGAGAGAATGAAGAATGAAGATAATAGTTGATGCTTTCGGCGGCGACAATGCACCCCTCGAGATAATCAAGGGCAGCCGCAGCGCAAAGAACGATTTCGGCGTTGACATAGCGCTCGTCGGCGACAAGGAGAAGATTTTTTCCTGCGCCGCGCAGAATAAGATTTCGCTCAACGACATTGATATCATCGACGCGCCCGACGTTATCGCCATGACCGACCAGCCGGGTGAGATACTCAAGAGCAAGAAAGAAAGCTCCATGGCAGTCGGACTTCAGGCTCTTGCGGACGGCAAGGGCGACGCGTTCGTCAGCGCGGGCTCGACAGGCGCTTTGGTCATGGGCGCAACATTTATCGTCAAGCGCATAAGGGGCGTTAAGCGTCCCGCGATAGGCAGCGTCCTGCCCTCGAACGATAAGCCGTTCCTCCTGCTCGACTGCGGCGCGAACGCGGACTGCACCGCGGAGCACTTAAAGCAGTTCGCTCAGATGGGCGCGATATACTCGGAGAAATTCGTCAAGGTTCAGTCGCCGCGCGTGGCGCTCGCCAATATCGGCACCGAGGACAGCAAGGGCGACCGCCTGCGCCATGAGGCGTTCGATCTTCTCAAGGATACGAAAGAAATCAACTTTATCGGCAACGTCGAGACTCGCGACGTGCCCTACGGCTGCTGCGACGTGCTCGTTGCGGACGGCTTTACGGGCAACATTATCCTCAAGCTCTATGAGGGTGTCGCGGGCGCGATGATGGCAAATATCAAGAGCATATTCAAAAAGAGCTCGATAACCATGCTCGCCGCCATGATGGTCAAGGGCGGACTGCTCGCGCTCAAGGTGAGAATGGATTATTCCGAGTTCGGCGGCGCGCCGCTGCTCGGAGTCAACGGCGTTGTCATAAAGGCGCACGGCTCGTCCGACGCAAAGGCTATCCGCAACGCCATAAAGCAGGCCAAGACCTGCGCAGAAAAAAATATAGTCGGCACCATCGCACAGAGCGTCAGGGACGCGGCCGACGCGGAGTAATAAAATGGACAACAGAGAACTTGAAAAGAGAATAGGCTATACTTTTAAGAACAAAAAGCTGCTCATAGAGGCGCTGACCCACTCGTCATACGCCAACGAGCGGCAGGACGGCACGCGGTGCAACGAGCGCCTTGAATTTCTGGGCGACTCGGTGCTCGGCTTTATCTCCGCCGAGCATTTTTTCCACCACTTTAAGCACCTGCCCGAGGGCGAGCTGACCAAGAGACGCGCTTATTTCGTCTGCGAGAAGTCGCTGAGCGAATTTGCGCGCACTCTCGGTATCGGTGAGTTTCTGCTCTTCGGCAAGGGCGAGGTGCTCACCGGCGGCAAGGATCGCCCGTCCATACTCGCCGATGCATTCGAGGCGGTGCTTGCAGCCATATATCTCGACGGCGGCATAGAGCCTGCGAAGAAATTCGTGTTCCGCTTTATAGACAAGGCGGACGAGGAGAAGCCGGCGGTCACCGACTATAAGACCACCTTGCAGGAGATAGTCCAGCGCAACCCCGAGGAGGCGGTGGAGTATGTCCTCGTAGGCGAGAGCGGCCCCGATCACAATAAGACCTTCAGCGTCGAGGTTCACCTCAACAGCAACGTCATCGGCCGAGGCTCGGGACGCAGCAAGAAGATAGCCGAGCAGGCGGCAGCAAAAGAGGCTCTCCAGCTCATGGGACTCAAGTCATGAAGCATATAAACGTCTCCGTCTTTGTGCCCCATGCGGGCTGCCCTCATCAGTGCAGCTTCTGCAATCAGAGGAGCATTTCGGGCGCTGCGAGTCAGCCGACGGCGCAGGATGTGCGCGATGCGGCGCTCGTCGCCATGCGCTCGTCACCAGAGGGGATAAAGGACGGAGAGATAGCGTTTTTCGGCGGCAGCTTTACGGCTATCGACCGGGATTATATGACCGAATTGCTCTCGGCGGCGCAGGAGTTCATAGGCGAAAACGGCTTCAGGGGCATAAGAATATCCACCCGCCCGGATGCCGTTGACGGGGAGATCTGCGATATCCTCGAGAGATACCGCGTCACGGCGGTCGAGCTCGGCGCACAGAGCACCGACGACAGGGTGCTCGCGATGAACCGCAGAGGGCATACGCGCGAGGATATCTTCCGCTCGGCGCGGCTTTTAAAGGAACGCGGCTTTGAAACCGGGCTCCAGATGATGACGGGGCTCTACGGCTCGAGGGACGAGGACTGCATGAACACGGCGCGGGATATAATCTCCCTCGCGCCCGATACGGTCAGGATATACCCGACGGTAGTTATAGAGCATACGGAATTGGCCGAGCTTTTCAGGCGCGGCGAATACCGCCCGCAGACTCCCGAGGAGGCGGCGGTGCTCTGCGCCCAGCTCCTGCCGATGTTCGAGAGCGCGGGGATAAGAGTTATAAGGCTCGGACTTCACTCCGGCGGCGACGTAGAGGGCTCTTTCGTCGCGGGCGCATATCATCCGGCTCTGCGCGAGATGTGCGAGGGGCATATATATTTTGATATTATCTCAAAGGCGCTCGCCGGCAGGGAGAGGGGCAGGTACATAATATATGTCGCCCCGCGCGAGGTGTCAAAGGCCGCCGGACAGAGGCGGTGCAACCTCGAAAAGCTAAAAGAACTCGGCTACGAATGCAGGATAAAAGAGAGCGCAAGGCTCACTGCGCGCGACATAGATTTGGAAAAAGTCAACTTATTATAAAGGCAGGCAAATAAATGTTACTCAAAGCACTCGAACTGCAGGGCTTCAAATCCTTTCCCGACAAGACGACTCTTGAATTCGGCAAAGGCATAACCGCCGTCATAGGGCCCAACGGCTCCGGCAAGAGCAATATCTCCGACGCCGTTCGCTGGGTTCTCGGCGAGCAGTCCTCAAAGAGCCTGCGCGGCTCGAAAATGGAGGACGTCATATTCGGCGGCACGTCGCTCAGAAAGGCGATGGGCTTTGCCGAGGTCACTCTGCGCCTCGATAACGCCGACCGCACCCTGAATAACTGCGACAAGGACGAGGTCTCCGTCACCCGCCGCTATTACCGCAGCGGGGAGAGCGAGTATACCATCAACGGCCAGAGCGTGCGCTTAAAAGATGTGTACGAGCTGCTGCTGGATACCGGCCTTGGGCGCGATGGCTACGCCATTGTGGGTCAGGGGCGCATTGCGGAGATCGTTGGTGCAAAATCTACCGAGCGGCGCGAGATTTTTGAGGAAGCATCTGGCATTGCCAAATACCGCTACCGCAAAAATGAAGCCGAACGCCGCCTGGCCGCGGCGGAGGGCAATCTGGAACGCCTGCGGGATATTCTGGGGGAGCTGGAAAAGCGGGTTGGACCCCTGAAACGCGACAGCGAAAAGGCGGAGCAGTTCCTGGCATATTCCGAGACCCGCAAGGGGCTGGAAATTACCCTGTGGGTGGATTCAATCCGCCGCGCACAGGATACGGTGCGGGACCAGCAGCGCAAGTATGAGGCAGCGGAAAGCGACTATGCACGCATTTCCCGCCAGCTGGATGAATTTGACACCCGCACCGAAGCCCTGCGCGCCGAAGCCCAGCAACTGATGCTGCAGGTGGAGGAAGCGAACGCTGAGATCCGCACCATTACCGAGCAGAACGCCGGGAGCGAAAGCCAGCTGGCAGTTTTGCAGAACGAAACCGAACACGCGAACGAGCAGATCCGCAGCGCCAGCGATGAGCTGACCCGCGCCGGGGAAGGCGCAAAGGGGATTGCGCAGGAAGCGGACGAGCACAAAGCGGAAATCACCCAGCTGCAAACCGTGCTGCAAAATCTGGATGCCGAGGCGGACAAGCTGCGCCAGCAGCTGAACACGCTGGAACAGCAGGCGCTGCAAAGCGGTGAGCGGCGGGAGATCGTGAGCGCCGCCATGGCCCGCATGCAGCAGAATGCCACTGCCCTGCAGGTGCGGGGTGCGGGGCTGCAATCCGCCGTGGAAGCGGCCCGCGCCCAGCTGAACGGCCTGAAAAACCAGGAAGCCGCCGCGGGTGATGTGGCACAAAAACTGACCGAGGAACGGGACGCTGCTGCCGAGCACCTGAAAGAGTGCGAGGAAGCCGTGACCCGCAACGATAATATCCGTTCCGGCTTGAAGCTCAAGCTGGAAAGCCGTCGCCGCCAGCAGGCGGAAGCCGCTGAAGCTTTGCAGAAGGCCGCAGCGGATAAAAACAACACCGCCCAGCGCATCCGCATTCTGGAGGATCTGGAGCGCAACATGGACGGCTATCAGCAGAGCGTAAAAGCCGTTATGCGCGCCGCGGGCGGTGGGCGGCTGCGGGGCATCATCGGCCCGGTGGCCGGTATCCTGAGCGTGCGCAAGGGGTATGAAATTGCCA
>OHVU01000610.1_pt1 | contig 10216 bp, 10 predicted proteins | sample 1579551 | NCBI WGS metagenome assembly OHVU01 (sample SAMEA3882520, study PRJEB24775) | human gut metagenome | biome: human-associated habitat; feature: intestine environment; material: feces | place: Netherlands | collected 2009/2010 | reverse complement strand
CGCAGTTCCAAGCACTGCTCCAAGTACGGCACCAAGTTCTGTTCCGAGTGCAAGTAGTGCACCAGCAGCAAACTGACAAAAGAAAATGAATTACAAAGATGGTACGTTTGAATCGTCAGACGTACCATTTTATTCCCAGTAAAGAGAATAAAGGATGATAAAACTATGCAGGAAACAGGTAAGCGAATTAATAAATATATGAGTCAGTGTGGCTACTGCTCCAGAAGAGAAGCTGATCGGCTGATTGAAAAAGGGGAAGTATGGATTAACGGTACTTTGGCAACAATGGGAACGAAAGTGATGCCCGGCGATACGGTAATGGTTCATCATACAACAATTACTCCTTGCCAAAAAGAATATCTTCTTGCATTTCACAAGCCTGCTGGTATTGTGTGCACGACAAGCAAAATAGATAAGAATAATGTAATTGATTACTTGAATTTCCCGGATCGGATTTATCCGGTAGGAAGACTGGATAAGGATTCCGAGGGATTATTGCTTTTGACAAACAATGGGGACATTGTCAACAAAATGATGCGTTCCGGAAATATGCATGAAAAAGAATATATTGTGACCGTGAACCGACCGGTTACGGATTCCTTTTTGCACGGAATGGCCAATGGGGTACCGCTCGTAGAACTGAATACCACAACACGCAAATGCAGGGTGGAACGCACTGGTAAAAAGCAGTTTAGCATTGTTTTAACACAGGGACTGAATCGGCAGATACGTCGTATGTGTGAATATTTTGGTTATCGTGTGCAAAAACTGGTACGTGTGCGCATTATGAATATTGAACTGGGAGATCTGGAACCGGGCAAATATCGGGATGTGACATCACAGGAGTACAAGCGTCTTCTGGAGCTCATTGCACCTTCGAGCAATGCGCCTGTCCGTCCGGGAAAGAAGCAACCGCAGAATGAGCGAATGTGCACAAATTCAGATCCGAGAAAGGAAACAAACCGGAAGAATGCAAATACGACGAAACGTTCACAGAATCGTCTTCATGGTACATTCACAGTCGTGAACAAAAATATAGATCGAGAGAGAACACATGGAAGCAAAAAAGCAACGGATTGAACAATTGGTTGAACAATTAAATAAGGCATCAGCTGCATATTATAACGGACAGGATGAGATTATGTCCAACTATGAGTGGGATGCGATGTTTGACGAACTGGTTACCTTAGAGAAGGAAACCGGATATATTATGGCAGAGAGCCCGACACAGAATGCAGGTTTTGAAGAAGATGGAAGTGGTGAAAAGGAAGCACATGAGTATCCGGCACTTTCGCTTGCAAAGACCAAGCAGATTTCAGAATTACAGGACTGGGCAGGAAAACGTCCAATCTGGCTTTCCTGGAAGCTGGATGGCCTGACACTTGTGCTGACCTATGACGGGGGAAAACTTACAAAGATTCTGACCCGTGGAAATGGTACGATTGGAACTAACATCACCTTTTTGAAAGGCGCGATCAGCGGATTTCCGCAGAAGATAAAATATAAGGGACATCTGGTCGTTCGCGGAGAGGCTGCAATCTCTTATACGGATTTTGCCTTGATCAATGATATGATCGAGGATGATGACGAAAAATATGCCAATCCAAGAAACCTTGCATCCGGAACACTGAATCTGGATGATCCAGAAGAAGTAAAGAACCGTCATGTTAAGTTTCATGCATTTACACTGGTACATCTGGATGAAGAGATGCGTTCCTGGGGAGCGCGTATGCAGTTTTTGGAAGAACAGGGATTTAATGTTGTGGACAGGGAAGCAACGGATGCCGGCAGACTTCCGGAGGCGATTGAGCGGTGGACGAAGAAAGTAGAAAGCGGACAGATGGATGTGCCGGTAGACGGACTGGTCATCTGCTATGATGATACGGACTATGCGGCATCCGGCAGTGTGACCGGACATCATGCGACGAGAGCGGGCTTTGCTTTTAAATGGCAGGATGAATCGGTGGAGACAAAGCTGGATTATATCGAGTGGTCGTGCGCGGTATCTACCATTTCGCCGGTAGCAGTATTTGAGCCGGTGCAGATCGAAGGAACCACGGTTTCGCGCGCATCGCTTTGCAACCTCAGCGAGATAGAACGTCTGGGAATTGGAAAAGAATGTACTTTGGAAGTCATTAAGGCGAACAAAATCATTCCAAAGTGTATTGCGGTCAAGGATGCCGTCGGAGAGGTTGAGATTCCAAAAGAATGCCCGGTATGCCATGCACCGACAGAAATCCGCATCAGCAAGAACAGCGGCACCAAGACACTGCATTGTACCAATCCGGACTGTACGGCAAAAAATGTAAAGAAATTCACCCGTTTTGTCAGCAAATGGGGCATGGATATTGATGGACTTTCCATTCAGACGATGTTGAAATTTATCAACGAGGGATATATCCATGAGTTCGCAGATATTTACCATTTAAAGGATCATTTTGATGTGATCAGCCAGATGGAGGGCTTTGGAGAAAAGTCCGTAAACAATATGGATAAATCCATTGAAAAAAGCCGAAATGTACATCCGGTCAATTTTATTTTCGCACTGTGCATTCCGCTGATCGGAACGGATGCGGGAAAAAAGATCGTCGGTTCCATCGGATTTGAGGCTTTTTTGAAGCGGATGGAGAATCAGGAAGGATTCGAAGATATTGATGGAATAGGAGCAGAGCGTTCCAATTCGATTCTGGCCTGGTATGCAAAAGAGAGCAATCGAATGTCGCTTGCACATTTGTTAGAGGAACTTTCCATTGAGCATATAGAACCGAAAGATACTTCGGAGGGTACCTGCGTCGGTATAACATTTGTTATAACCGGCGATGTTCATCATTATAAGAATCGTGATGAATTCAAAGCATATGTAGAGAGCCAGGGTGGCAAAGTTGCAGGAAGCGTATCTGGAAAGACCAGTTATCTTGTAAATAACGATGTGGAATCCAACTCGTCCAAAAACCGTAAAGCGAAGGATCTTGGAATCCCGATTATTTCGGAAGATGAATTTGTAGCACAGTTTGTTCGGTAATGACGGACGATTTGAGGGATTAGATTAACAGAGTGCTACAGAAAGTGAGGAAATTATGCCAATCAGAACACAGAGTGATCTCCCGGCAAAGGAGATCCTTGAACGGGAAAATATATTTGTAATGGATGAAAATCGTGCGATACATCAGGATATCCGTCCGATCAACATCGTGATTTTGAATCTGATGCCTTTGAAAGAAGATACGGAGCTACAGATTTTGCGCTCATTGTCGAATACACCATTACAGGTAGATGTGTCGTTTATGGCTCCGGCTTCTCATGCGTCTACACATACATCAAAGAGTCATCTGAACCAGTTCTATCAGACGTTTGATGAGATCAGACAGAAATATTTTGATGGACTGATCATTACGGGAGCTCCGGTTGAGCAGATGGAATATGAGGAAGTGGACTACTGGGAAGAAGTCTGCAAAATTATGGAGTGGTCAAAAAAACATGTGACTTCGACCTTACACCTTTGCTGGGGTGCTCAGGCAGGTCTTTATTATCATTATGGAATTCCGAAATATGACCTGAGCCAGAAGAAATTTGGTGTCTTCCGTCACAGAGTGATGAATCGTAAGATTCCGCTTGTCCGCGGATTTGATGATTATTTCTATGCACCGCATTCCCGTCATACAGAGATTCGGGAAGAGGACATCTTAAAACATGATGAGCTCACCATCCTTGCAAAGTCTGAGGAAGCAGGGGTATTTCTTGTGATCAATCAGGATGGAAGCCAGATTTTTGTGATGGGACATCCAGAGTACGATCGCATGACATTAGACAGTGAGTACAAGAGAGATACCGCAAAAGGACTGCCGATCACATTGCCATGTAACTATTATCCGGATGATGATCCAACACAGCGGCCGATGCTGCAGTGGAGATCGCACGGAAATATTATGTACGCAAACTGGATCAATTATTATGTCTATCAGCAAACGCCGTATGAATTTGTTGATGCAGCGGAGATTATTGGAAAATAATTAAATGATATGAGGGTCAAAAGGTATTTTGCCCCTTTAATCATTTTATAGACTAACAAAAGAAAAAATACACAGAAAATAAGCACCAACAGAAAGATGAGGTGATCCCTCAAAGAAACTTTCTGCCGGTGCTTATTTTATTACAACTCTGCCATCAGAAAATTCAGGGAACCCTTTGGGTTCTCTGTTCCTTTTTCCAGAAGTGAAATCAGTCCACAGATGGTATCTTCAATCTCTTCTTTGCTGGAAGGAACCAGCGTATTATCCAGTTTTACCGTCAATATAATTAATACAATCTCAGCCAGTGCTTCGGGATGTTCGCAGTGTATGACATTTGTCTGTGTACCCTGTCGGATGATTTCCGCAAGGACTGGCTTTAATTCGCTGATCAGATGATGCATATATTTCTGATGGAGAAAAGCTTTCTCCTGGGCAGCGGCTCCGGTTCCAACCTCTGTTTTAAGAAAGGCAGAAGAGGAATTCCGGCAGGCCTGAAAAATCATGGCCATGCGGGTAAATGGCGAGATGTCCGTCTGCTCCGCGAGGTGCTTGGCCGTATCCAAAGGTGTCTCATAGCTTCGTTTGACCAATGCTTCGAGGATTGCTTCCTTGGAAGGAAAGTAGTAGTAAATGCTTCCTTTGCCGATTCCCGCGGTCTGTGCAATCTCGCTGACGGATATGGTAGAAAGTTCCTTCGTTACGAGAAGGGACTGCAATGCATCTAAAATTTTATCGTATTTCATCTGTTTTGGCATATTTTTTATCACCTGTCATATATGAGTATTCCTCTGTATCATAACACATCCCACAAAAAAACGCGACGTAATATTATACAAAAAATCAGGAAATACCCCCTTTTATTCTTACAGGATGAATAATTGACCAATGGTCGAAAAAGTGCTAAGTTAAATATATAGTATACCGACCAACGGTCGAAAATATATGCGAAGAAGGAGAAAAATTATGAAATATGCAGATATGTTTGCCAGGGTAAAAGGCATGTTCATACAGGCAGATGTCAGTGATATCACAGAGCATCTGGCTTATCAGTTCAACATTACAGGGGAGGCCGAAGGCATCTTTTACGTGGAAGTAAAAGAAGGAAAGCTCTATGTGGAACCTTATGAATATTTTGATCGGGATGCAATCTTTACCTGTTCGGCAGAGACATTGTTTAAACTGGCAGAGGGAAAGACCAATCCGATTCTGGCATTTACCACAGGAAAATTAAAAGTGGAAGGAAATATTGACAAGGCACTTCGCCTGAAGGAAATCATCGACAGTAAGAAAGCATAGGTGAAGAATGATGTGGAAGATTGCGGCAGCGGCAGGCCTGGCCGGATTTGCGTTGGCAGAGGCCGGGGGCTGTACATATTTTTACCGAAGAACCATGATGCGCTATAACGCAAAGCGGGAACGTACAATGAAGATGTCCGGTGTCAACTGGAAACAGTACTATGAACAGATCGCACCGAAGCGGGAGTGGATGATGCAGCAGCCACATGAGGACGTATGGATCCGTTCTGATGACGGTCTGCGGCTTCATGCCACATATTTTAAGGGGGCAGAAGGGAAAAAGGCAGTCATTTGCTTTCACGGATACACAAGTGACGGATTATCGGATTATGGAAGTCTGTCCAATTACTATCTGAAACGGGGGTTTCGTATGCTGCTTGTGGATGCCAGAGCCCACGGACAAAGCGAAGGAAAATACATAGGCTTTGGAAACAAAGACCGCTACGATGCGTTGGGCTGGATCTTGTGGATGATTCAAAAAGTCGGGGAAGATGCAGAGATTGTGCTGCACGGTGATTCAATGGGAGGAGCCACAGTCCTGATGGCCAGCGGACTGGATCTGCCAAAAGAAGTAAAGGCAATCGTCTCTGACTGCGCATTTACTTCGCCAAAGGCAGTGTTTACGCATGTACTGCATACTATGTATCATATGCCGGCATTTCCAATGATTCCGATTGCGGATGCAGTCAACCGGAAAAAAGCAGGATATGGACTCGATGACTGCAATGCCGCGCGGGAAGTGCGAAAGGCGAAGGTACCGATTTTATTTATCCATGGCGACAGCGACAGTTTTGTACCTTGCCACATGTGTGAAGAACTATACGAAAACTGCGCCTCACAGAAAATGAAACTTATCGTAAAAGGCGCAGGACATTGTGAGAGCTATTACAAAGAAACAGAGCAGTATGAAAAAGCATTGGATGAATTATACCGGAAAGGAGCTATCAATTGATGAAAACAAGAAATGGATTTCAGGTATATCCGCTTACCGTAGCACAGAAATTTCACTTATTTTATCTGCCATACTGTCCGAATGCGGCAGTGCTCAATATTGGAACAAGCCTGACAATCGGAACAGAAGTGGATTTTGATGTACTTCGCGAGGCCATTTATAAGGCCTACGAGCGCAATGAGGGAATGCGTATCCGTTTTACGAAAGATGAAGATGGTACTTGCTATCAATATGTGGTAGACAGCGAGACCGATAAAAAGGAACGGACGATTGACTTTGTGGATTTTTCCGACAAAACAATGGAAGAAGCTGCACAGATCATGCAGAAATGGACCACGGTTCCGTTCGAATTTGAAGACTCACCGATGAATAAAATTGTCATGATTCACACACCGGACGGATTCAATGGTGTGTATTTCCTGGGGCATCATATGGTTGTGGATGCGCAGTCGCTCATTGCTTTTTTGAAAGATATCATTGAGATATACTGCAATGCAAAGTACGAGGGTGTGCCTTATCCGAAAGAAATGTGTTCCTATATTGAACAGCTGAAAAAAGATCTCCTGTACGAAGCCGGAAGCAAAGCACAGCAGAAGGACCGCGAATTTTTTGAAAATGTCATACGACAGTCGGAGCCGGTATATAACGGAATCAAAGGCACCGGAAAGCTTGAGGCAGCAAGAAAGATGTTCCATGCACCGAAGCTTCGCACGGCATTCAATGCGACCGATGATGTGAAATCGGCTTTGGATATCTTTCATCTCGAAGAGGAACCGACCAGAAGACTGATGGATTTCTGCAAAGAAAATCATATCTCGCTGGCGTGTCTGCTGCTCATGGGACTGCGTACTTATTTCCAGAAAGAAAATGGACAGGACGATGTGTCAATCAACAACGCCATCGCCAGACGTGCAACATTAAAAGAAAAGAAGAGCGGTGGAACAAGAATCCATTCGTTCCCGTTTCGCACGGTGTTTTCAAAGGATATGAAATTTATCGATGCGATCTATGCCATAAGGGACAAACAAAACGAGCTGTTCCGCCATGCAAATTACAATCCGACCGAGTATTTTGCATATCGCTCCAAAGTGTACAAACAGCCGAAAGCGGGACTGACTTATGAGCCAATGTCTCTGACTTATCAGCCGATGACTTTGCGGGAAAAAGGACTCGACGACATGGGCAATATTCCATATAAGACCAAGTGGTATCCGAACGGTATGACCACACAGGCAATGTACCTGACGGTGATGCACCGGCCGGAGGACAACGGACTGGATTTCAATTTTGAACATCAGGTAAAAGCGGTAAGCAGAAAAGACCTGGAATACCTGTATTATTACCTTTGCAAAATCATGTTCAAAGGTGCAGAAAATCCGCAGCTTACAATTGGTGAGATTATTCAGTTAGTGTAGAAAAAGGAGAGAGTTATGTTTGAACAGTTAGTGGACATTATATGTAACTATGTCGAGGTAGAGCCGGAAAATGTGTATCCGGAGTCTCGTTTTATGGAAGATCTAGGATTTACGTCCTTTGATTTTATGAGCATGTTAGGAGAAATCGAGGAAACGTTCGACGTCGAACTTGAACAGGAAAAAGCCGCTGGTATCCGCACGGTGCAGGAAGCAGTCGATTATCTGGAAACATTGTAAGTCCAATCGGAAGGAGAAGATTATGGAATATCGTATCTATCATACAATCAAAGAAATCGTAAAGCATGCAGAAGATACCTACGGCTCCTGCGATGCGGTACGATACAAAACCGGCAAAGACACGATCGAGGCGAAAACATATCGGCAGATTGGAAAGGATAGCCGGCATTTTTCCGATGCGTTCGAAAAACTCGGACAGCAGGGGGCGCACATTGCATTGATCGGTGTGACTTCTTATCCGTGGCTTGTTTCGTATTTTGGAATCGTAAACGGCGGCAGTGTGGCGGTTCCGCTGGATGTGGCACTTCCGGCAGAAGAACTGTGCGAGCTGATGCGCCGGGCGGATGTCACGATGCTTGTGGTGGATGACATCCGAAAAGATGTAGTCGTAGCTGCAAAAAATACTTGTCCGTCTTTACAATATATTGTATCTATGGGAAAGGAACCTGCAGAGGGCTGTCTGTCAATGAAAGAATTGCTTGCACAGAACGCAGAAGATATTCGTGTGGAAAATACAGAAAGCACCCGTGCAGAAAATGCAAAAGGCACCGATACGGAAAAAGAGATCGATCCGGATGCGCTTTGTACGATCCTGTTTACTTCCGGAACGACAGGAAAAAGCAAAGGTGTGATGCTGACCCAGCGGAATCTTGCAGAAAATGCGACCTGTCTGGATATGAAGATCGAAGAAAATGCAGTGATCTTATCCGTGCTTCCAATTCATCATGCATACTGTCTGAGCATGGATATCTTAAAAGGATTTTCGGTGGGAAGTACAATCTGTATCAACGATTCGCTCATGCGCGTGGCGAGAAATATACAATTGTTCCGACCGCAGATCATGCTGATGGTTCCGCTGATGATCGAAAGCCTTGCAAAGAAGTTGGAGGCCGCAGAAGGCCTTCCGGCAGAAGTTGTAAAAGAGAAAGTGTTCGGCGCACAGTTTCATACGATTTTCAGCGGAGGTGCGTATCTGAATCCGGATTACATTGACCTGTTTGCACGTTATGGAATTTCGGTTCTTCAGGGCTATGGAATGACGGAGTGTGCGCCGGTCATTGCAACGACGGTCGCATGGAACCAGAAGAAAGATTCCGTCGGACAGCTGCTTCCAAACTGCGAGGCAAAGTCGGTGGACGGTGAGCTTTGGGTGCGGGGCAGCAGTGTGATGTCCGGTTATTATAAAATGCCGGAGGAGACAGCGGCAGCATTGGAAGACGGCTGGCTGAAAACCGGTGATCTGGGTTATGTGGATGATGAGGGCTTTGTCTATCTGACCGGCCGAAAGAAGAATCTGATCATTACCAAAAACGGAGAAAATGTCTCGCCGGAAGAAATTGAAAATAAACTGAGTACAAAGCGGCTCGTGGCAGAGGTTCTTGTGCGAGAGGCAGAGGGCGTCATCGAGGCAGAGATATTCCCGAATCAGGAATATGCCACGAAAGCAGGCGTAGAAGATGTGCCGGCAAAGCTGCAGGAAATCATCGACAGTTACAATAAAGATGTTCCGGCATACAAGCGTGTGTACCGCCTGAAAGTGCGGAAGGAAGAATTTCCAAAGACTGCGTCGCAGAAAATAAAAAGAGAAAATTAAAATATCGAAAAACTCCCCTTTTTTATTGCAATAGGATAGAAATGTTCTATTTTTGAACCGATAAATTCTATCATGTGTAAAACAGACTTGATACAATGTCGGAAATGCAATAAAAAACAGAAAGGGGAGTTTTTTAAATTGAATTACACAAACATAGGTAACTTCCCGAAGACAAAACTACAGTGGCTTTGGGAAAACATGAAAGGAAGCCGGGGAATCTATATTGCGGGAATGCTTGGCACGATCGTTTACAACGTGCTGCAGCTGACTGTTCCGTATTATTCCGGCAAAATTGTAGATTTATTTTTAAGTGGCGCAGATGCCAGAGAAAATCTGCGCACGAACAGTGATCTGTTCTATCATCTGCTGATCTGTATGGTGGGATTTACGGTGTTGCGCGGTGTCATCGTCTATGTGGACTGCATGGTCTATGAGCATGTGTCACAGACTGTGCTTTACCGTGTGCGGAATTTTCTCTATGACAAGATTCAAAGGCAGGATATGACGTTTTACAGTACATACCGGACCGGCGATCTCATGACGCGCGTCACGGGTGATCTGGATGCTGTCCGGCAGATTTTCTTTTACCGGCACAGAGCCGGATTTGGGGGAGCCGATGTCCTGTGAATAGAAGTCTGCTTCCAGCTTCTCAGCCAGCTCCAACCGGGGCTTGTCCTGCGTGTGGGCGTAGGTGTCCATCAGGATGCCGGTG
>OHVU01000608.1_pt1 | contig 10233 bp, 9 predicted proteins | sample 1579551 | NCBI WGS metagenome assembly OHVU01 (sample SAMEA3882520, study PRJEB24775) | human gut metagenome | biome: human-associated habitat; feature: intestine environment; material: feces | place: Netherlands | collected 2009/2010 | reverse complement strand
TTATCAACCTTGGGGGTGTTTTTCCTTATGTCATTTCTTTTCATAATGCCCGCCGTATTGGGGCCGTCTACCACGCTGCAGCCATCCGCAAGCCCGGTGCTTTCCGCTACACCCACTCCGTCCCCTGCTGTCGCGCAGGAGATTCGCGCCGTCTGGGTCAGCTTTCTGGAATGGCAGCATACCGATTTCAGCAGTGAATCCGCTTTCCGTGCCGATGCCGCCGCCATCATGCAGAACATTGCCTCCCTTGGAGCAAACACCGTTTTTGCCCATGTGCGGCCCTTTGGAGATGCCCTGTACCCCAGCCGGTATTTTCCGTTCAGCCACCTTTGCACCGGCACCCAAGGGCAGGACCCCGGTTTTGACCCGCTTGCCGTGCTGGTAGAAACCGCCCATGCCCAGGGCCTTACGCTGGAAGCCTGGATCAACCCCTACCGCCTGCAGGCCAACGGAACCCCGGCTGAGCTCTGCGCGCAAAGCCCTGCTCTGCTGCATCCCAACTGGGTCAAGCACACTGCAACCGGCCTGTATCTGGACCCCGCCAGCATCAAAGTCCAGCAGTATCTGGCCGATTCCATCCGTGAGCTATGTACCAATTATGCCATTGACGGCATTCATTTTGATGATTACTTTTACCCCACTACTGCCCCGGATTTTGATGCCGACAGTTATGCCGCAAGCGGCAGCACCCTTTCGCTGGCCGATTGGCGGCGGCAAAATGTAAACGATCTAATGCGGGCCTGTTACGCCGCCGCCCATGCGTTCAATGTGCGGTTTGGGGTTTCGCCACAGGGCACACTGAGCGGCTGCCGCGACGGCCAATACAGCGATGCCGCGCTCTGGCTGGCCAAGCCAGGCTATTGTGATTATCTGATCCCGCAGCTGTACTGGGGCCTGAACTACCGCAAAAATGGTTCCGATGCCCTGTCACTTGGCCGCCTTGCCGCTGAGTGGCTCTCGCTGCCGCGCACAGAATCCGTTCAACTGGCATTCGGCCTTGGTGCTTACCGTATCGGTGACGGCGACGAGGGCGATACCTCCGGTCCCGGCACCGAGTGGTGCACCGGCCATGCCCTCGCCACCCAAGCCACCACGCTGCGCACCCTCGGTGCCAGCGGCGCTGCGCTCTACCGCTATGATTTTCTTTTTGCCAACACCCTCTACCCCACCCTGGCGGAACAGGAGATTGCGGCGCTGCGGGAGGTTTGGGGATAGATTGTCGGTACCCACACTCACTTATTGTTCTAAATGTGGAATGTGCGAATTATAAAATTCAAGAAGAAAATTGTCAATCTAATTGTAAGAAATATTTAAGTAGATGGCCTATTTTAAAAGTAGGACATATTAGATATCAGGTAATCATATTTGAAAGGGTGAATTAGATGATATTAAGCGTAAGTAGAAGAACTGATATTCCTAATTATTATTCGGAATGGTTCTATAATAGAATAAAAGAAGGATTTTTATATGTTCGTAATCCGATGAATGCTCATCAGATAAGTGAAATAAAAATTACTCCAGATGTTGTAGATTGCATAGTGTTTTGGACAAAGAATCCGTTGCCAATGATGAAAAGGTTAAACGAGATAAAAGATTATAATTACTATTTTCAATTCACATTGACTGGATATGGAAATGATGTTGAGGTTAATTTACCAAATAAAAAAACAGAAATGATTCCGGTATTTCAAGAACTGTCAGAAAAAATTGGCAAGCAAAAAGTGATTTGGAGATATGATCCTATATTCTTTTCTGATAGATATACGAAAGAATATCATTTGAAGGCATTTAAAAGCATTGCTGAGGCTTTAAGTGGATACACGGAAAAATGCGTGATTAGTTTTGTTGATATATATCCTAAAAATAAAAAAAATATGGATGGATTGTCAAGTTATGAATTAAATGATGATGAGCTGCGGGAATTTGCTGAGAAATTAAGTAAGATAGCTGCGGATAATAATATTAAGATTGGAAGTTGTGCAGAAAAAATAGATTTGGATGAATGTGGTATAATTCATAATTGTTGCATAGATAGAGAATTAATTGAAAAAATTATCGGATGTAAACTTAATGTTGGCAAAGACAAAAATCAGCGTAAAGAATGTGGATGCGTTGAAAGCGTTGAAATAGGTACTTATAATACATGCAAAAATGGATGTGCATATTGCTATGCAAATTATAGTTCAAAAAGTGTAGAAACAAACGCTGCCAAATATGATCCTTCGTCACCTCTTCTATGTGGGCAAGTTCAAGAAGATGACAAAATAACGATTAGAAAAGTTGAGTCATTAAAAGAAACACAGCTAAGTATTTTTGATATGTGAGTTCATTATTATAACGTATATTTTTAAGAGTATATTTGGCTCCATTTTGGCTCTAAAAATTTTAGACGAGGTACACAAAAATGCGAAATAAGATGAATATGAAGAATAAAATGCACAAATGTGCACCTAGAAACAGCCAGATAAATCTCTCCGCCCAAGAGTTTGAGTAGTACCACAAAAGCCTGAAACCCAGTAAAATCAAGGGTTTCAGGCTTTCTTTATGCCTTCGTGATACACTTTTTTAGTGACAAAGGATATCAAGAAACAAATCTTTGAATAATTTCATTTGTCCAAATTGGACATCACTTTTCTAAAAATATATCCATTTTTCCAAAAAACAAATTTTTTTCAGTTGAGTTTAGTAATAAAGAATTTTTCAACCCAAATGTATTTTGGAAGAACAAATACAGCACCAAGGAGGTTGATTATGTACAAAACAGATAGTTTTATCTCAGCTGATGAGATTAAAGAGATGGTTGGCATTTCTAAATCCAAAGCCTATAGCTTGATTCAAGAACTTAATTCGGAACTAAAAGAAAAGGGTTATTTAACAGTTACCGGTCGAGTTAGTAGAAAGTACTTTGAAGAAAGATTTTATGGCTTAGTAGAAAAAGAATAGGAGGAAATGAGATGGCTGTTTACAAAGACAAAAATCGTGGCACATGGTACGCGTCCGTTTTATATGTGGATTGGACGGGGAAAAGATGCAGAAAGTTGAAACGTGGTTTTGCAACAAAGAAAGAAGCACAGGAATGGGAAATGCATTTCAAACTTCAAAAGGCAAGTAGTTTGGATATGACTTTCGGTGATTTTTACAAAATATATGAGCAGGATATAAAACCTAAGGTCAGATACAATACCTGGTGCTCTAAACAGCACATTATTGAAACAAAGCTATTACCTTATTTCAAGGATCTTGTAATGAGGGATATTACACCAAGAGATATTATCCAATGGCAAAATTCCATGAGAGAAGCTAGCAAAAAAATGGCGGAGAATACGCGGAGACTTATCTCAAGACAGTACAAGCTCAGCTTTCTTGCATTTTTAATCATGCAGTACGTTTCTATCAATTGCCAAATAATCCAGTGCGTATCGCAGGGGCGTTAGGACAATATGATTCTGATGAAATGTTGTTCTGGACGAAAGAAGAGTATATGAAGTTCATACCAACTATGGCAAACAAGACATATTCTTACATGGCATTTGAACTTTTGTATTGGTGTGGAATTCGTTTGGGAGAACTTAGAGCGCTTACTCCTGCAGATATTGATTTTGAAACAAATACGCTTTCCATTACAAAATCTTATCAGCGAATAAAAGGTGAGGATGTTATTACGAAGCCAAAAACAAAGAAGAGTAAAGAAAGCGTACCAGTGGAATTGGACAAGCACAAAAATGAGACCGGTATAGAAATTAGACCAGTACATAAAGATGACCAGTCAGAAACTATGACCGGTACAGGTACAGAAAGTGGACAAGCGGTGGTACAGAATATGGACTCGAATAATAAAGAATTAAGTAATACTGAATTGAGTAATAACCATCCTATCACTCTATCAAGAGAGGTTGAACCGATGGATGAAGCAGAAGCATATATGCAGCTAATTCGTGAAAATATTGAATATGACGCTATGATGAGTTGCAAAACATGGAGAGACAGAGACACTTACGAGGAACTGTATCAGCTGATTTGTGATGTGGTATGTGTTCCAAGAAAAACAATCCGCATAGGTGGAGAAGACTATCCTTATAATCTGGTTAAGAGTAAATTTCTTAAGCTGACATCAAGCCATTTGGAGTATGTGATTAGTTGCATGAACAACAATACCACAAAAATATCAAACATCAGAGCATATCTGATTACAGCGTTATACAATGCTCCAAATACGATTAATAGTTATTATCAGGCAGAGGTTAATCATGATATGTATGGAGCATGGCGAGAAGCGTAAGCCACTTTTGGACCATTGAACCAGAAGTGGCAGTAACTTACCATAAGGAGTATAATTATAAATCGAAGGGCGGATGATTATGGCAAAGTATATTGTTGAAGAGAGTAATTATAAAAAGTACGAAAAGAACTATTTGTTCCCATTTATTAATTTGGTGCTAGGGATTGTATGGAGCATTCCACTTCATCAAAAGTTGTTTCCGAATGCGAGCTGGTGGATGACATTTGGACTGTGTGCTGCATTTGTAGCACTGTATTGATATCTGAGTTTAAAACCGGTTATTGCAGTAATACCTTGTGTGGCAGGAGTAGTAATGTTTACAGCTTTGTTTTGGGTATTTGCTGATTATATAGGAAATACACCTGCAAGGATTATTGTGAAGATAATTATTTTGGGTGTGTTTATAATGATAGAACTGTGTGTTTGGATTAATGCAACATTACCTTGGTTGGAGAGTAAAGAGGCGAATAAGCCGAGGATTAGGGTGGAAAAATAGTCAATTAAAGCATTTAAAGGAGATTTATTAGTCTGGATAAAGGGACAGTTTATATGGTAAGTTAGAGTCGTGGTAAAACACGGCTCCTTTTTAATTTCGTAATTTAACTAAATTACGCATTGACAAGTGAACAGTACTAGTGTATTATAATATATGTAATTTAACTAAAGTACTGAAAGGAGCGGCGATGGAATTAAAAAGCTTATGTGAAGTTATTAATTTTTCTTTAGGCAAAAATCCTACAAGAATTAAAGAGCAAGAATTAAGTTTATATTCGCCCGAGAATTTTGAAAGTGATCTATATTGCATAAATGAGCATGATAAAAGATCGGAATGTATCATTAATCTCATTAAGTCAAAAGTGGCACCGGTGTCGATGGATAATGCAGATAAATGTATTACATCCAATTTTTTAAAATGCGAATTTGATGGACGAATATTAGATAAGTGGTATTTTTGCTATCAGTTTAATGAAGGTAAAGATTTTGAGCAGCAGATTGCAATGTTTCATCAAGGAACAACACTTAGTGTAAAGAAGCTAAATGTGAAAATAATAGGTGAGCTTAAAATAAGACTTCCAGATATAGATAAGCAACGAATAATTGGAGAATTATATCGGCAGTCGTTAATACAAAATCGCTTGATGATAAAGCAGGCGGAAGATATTAAGAATTTAACACTTACAATAATAAGAAAAATTGAGGAGGATTAAGAAATGGCAGAAAGTAAGGATTTATTACAGGTATTATGGAGCGGTGCAGATGTGCTTCGTGGCAAGATGGATGCCAACGAATATAAGACATATTTATTAGGACTCGTTTTTTATAAATATTTATCGGATTCATATCTTGCAAAAGTATATGATTTGTTGAATGATGAATCTCCAGATGATTTGCAGGAGGCACAGAAACAGTATGAAGAAGTTATGAAAACAAATGATGCCAAGTATTTACTTCAGGAGTTAAGAGATTCTATGCATTACACACTGGATCCTGATATGACATATGTAAGTATGCTAAATGCGGTTAAGAACAATGCTTTTAATAGAGAAAAATTACAGGCTGCTTTTAATCGTATTCAGGAATCAGATGAATTATTCAATGGATTATTTGCAGACGTAGATTTGTATTCTAACAGACTTGGAACCGGAGATCAGAAGCAGAGTGCCACAATAGCTGAAGTAATAAGGGTACTTGATGGAGCGGATTTGATCCATGCTAAAGGTGATGTGCTTGGAAATGCCTATGAGTACTTAATAGGTCAGTTTGCATCTGAGACGGGAAAAAAAGCTGGAGAATTCTATACGCCTCATGGACCGGCACAGATTCTTTGTAGAATCGCAATGGCAGGACAGGAAAATAAAAAGGGCTTGCAAGTATATGATCCATGTATGGGTTCAGGATCGCTTATGCTTAGTTGTAGAAATTATTCCAGTGAGCCTGATTATATCAAATATTATGGTCAGGAACTTATGCCGTCAACATATAACTTGGCAAGAATGAATATGTTCCTTCATGGAGTACTTCCAGAGAATCAGCATCTTAGAAATGGTGATACATTGGACGCTGATTGGCCGACTGATGAAGAGACAGAATTTGATGTAGTTGTAATGAATCCGCCATACTCAGCTAACTGGTCAGCAGCTGAAGGTTTTAAGCAGGATGAAAGATTTATGGATTATGGCGGTAAGCTTGCACCAAAGTCAAAGGCAGATTATGCATTCCTGCTTCATGGTTTCTATCATCTGAAGCAGACTGGGACTATGGCCATCGTATTACCTCACGGTGTATTGTTTAGAGGGGCTGCAGAGGGAACCATTCGAGAGACATTGCTTAAGAATGGATCAATTTATGCGGTAATTGGTTTGCCATCAAATATGTTTTACAATACGTCAATTCCTACATGCATTATTGTTCTTAAGAAACATAGAGAGGGTAGAGATGTACTTTTCATTGATGCGTCTAATCTTTTTGAGAAGGAAAAGAAGCAGAATGTAATGAATGAAGAACATATCGATAAAGTCTTAAAACTCTATAATGATAGAAAAACAGTTGATAAGCTGACATATTTGGCGTCTTATGATGATATAAAGGCAAATGATTTTAACCTTAATATCCCGAGGTATGTGGATACAAGCGAGGAAGAGGAAGAGATAGATTTAAAGGTACTTACAGGAAGTATTAGAGAAACAAATAAGTCAATTAAAGAATGCAATGAAGCTTTGATCTCAATGCTTGGTGATCTTACCTTTAATTCTTCAGAAACAGAAGAGGCAGTTAAAGAATTTATCAAGATATTTGAGGAGGTGTAAGAATGGGGAATACACCTAATATAAGATTCAAGGGATTTACTGATGATTGGGAACAGCGTAAGTTTGGAGATGTTGGCTCGGTTGCCATGTGTAAGAGAATTTTCAAAGAACAAACTTCTGAAGAAGGTGATGTTCCATTTTACAAGATTGGAACGTTTGGAGGCAGTCCGGATGCATATATTTCGAGAGAGTTATTTGAGGAATATAAGAAAGCATACCAATATCCGAGCAAAGGTGATATTTTGATTTCCGCCTCTGGAAGTATCGGAAGAACCGTTGAATATACAGGAGAAGACGAGTATTTTCAGGATTCAAATATTGTTTGGTTAAAACATGGTGACAATATTGATAATGCCTTTTTAAAGGTTTTATACAGTGTTGTCGAATGGTCATGTGAAGGCTCTACAATCAAGAGATTGTATAATGATAATTTTCTAAAGACGGAGTTTATGCTTCCTTATATTGAAGAGCAGACTAAGATTGGAGAATTTTTTAGTCAGATTGACAACCTTATCACCCTTCATCAGCGTAAGCAATCATGTAACACCTTACTTATAAATGTTTGGGAACAGCGTAAGTTGTCAGACGCAATAGTGGATATTGCTGATGGTCCATTTGGGAGTAACCTAAAAACAGAGCATTATACTGATGAAAAAGAAGCTCGAATTATTCAACTAAGTAACTTATCTGACTATGGATGGCAGGAACCAAACACTCGATATACAACATTTGAGCATGCAAAAGAGATAAGAAGATGTATTGTAAATGAAGGCGAATTAGTAATGGGAAAAATGATGCCCGCAGGAATGACAATAATACGCCCAAATACTGAAAAAATGTACGTTTTATCATCTGATTGTGTAAGGATAAAACTTGATAAAAACGTGGCAACAGATGAGTTCTTTTTATATACAACAAAGAGTGAAACGTTTCTTAATCAGGTTAATAATGATTCCCAAGGAAGTACTCGTGTAAGAACCAGTATTTCAAAAATAAGAGAAATGGATTTTGCTACTCCATCATTAGAAGAACAGGCTAAAATTGGTGAGTATTTTACCAATCTCGATAACCTTATCACCCTTCATCGGCGTGCGTATCACTACACAAAAAGGAGGACTTACAAATGAACCAAACGACAGTCAACGGTAGTACCACTCTATTCTGCGATTACTATAAACAATGGATTACCGTCTATAAAGAAGGAGCCATCCGTCCCGTCACCATGAACAAGTACCACATGGCTCATCACTGGCTCGAGAAGCTTGTCCCTAAACTGACTCTAGGAGACCTTGATCGCTTTGCATATCAGAAGCTTCTGAACGACTATGCTTCTGAACATGAACGACAGACCACTATGGATTTTCACCATCATCTCAAGTGTGCCATTCTTGATGCAGTGGATGAAGGGCTCATTCAGAGAGATCCCACTCGTAAAGCTATCATCAAAGGAAAAACACCTAGGGAAAAGAAACCCAAGTATCTTAATCAGTATGAACTTCACAAGCTGCTAGACGATCTGGATCTTAAGTCAGAAATTAATTTAGATTGGCTTCTTCTTTTAATTGCTAAGACCGGTATGCGCTTTTCTGAAGCATTAGCTCTCACCCCAAAGGATTTTGACCTTTCTCGTCAAATGCTTTCAGTTTCAAAGACATGGGATTACAAAGGTAACGGTGGATTTCTTCCCACTAAGAATGAATCTTCTATCAGAAAGATTCCTTTAGACTGGCAAACAGTAATGCAGTTTGCAGAGCTTGTAAGGCAGTTACCGGAGGACGAACCTATTTTTATCAAAGGCAATATTTACAATTCGACAGTAAATGATCTTCTTGCTAGGCATTGTAAGAAAGTTGAAATACCGGTAATCTCAGTACATGGGTTAAGACACACACACGCTTCCCTTCTATTATTTGCAGGAGTATCTATAGCAAGCGTTGCACGTAGATTAGGCCACTCTGATATGACTACAACACAAAAGACCTACCTACATATCATCCAGGAGCTTGAAAGCAAGGATATAGATATCATCATGAGGTCTTTATCTAATTTGAACTCGTAAAACTAGTACGCACGCCGATGAATGCTGATAAAGAAAAGCTTGTAGCGAACTGCTACAAGCTTTCTCATTATCATTCAAGCAATGGACTAATTTCAGGCATCAAAACTTCCTTAAACTCTTTTATAAGTGCTCCATTAAATTTAAACTTAGGGAGTGCATCCGGTGTATGCTCTTTATAGGTTGCATAATCGGCCAATGCTTTTAGCTTGTTTTCATTAGCAAGCTCTCCGTCCTTAAAATTGTAAGCTTCATACTTTACATCATCAAACGGTACAAACCATTTTGAAGAGAACTTTTCAATTTCTTTATCTATAGCTGCGTAACGCATCTGATTGATAATGACAGAAATGTCCTGCCCCATAAATTTAGCTTTATCCTGCTCGATCTCATCTAAGACTTGCAATAATAAATCACTTAATCTTGGATTGTCTTCGGCGAATTCTTTTACAATTTCCTTCAATTGTAGAAGCTTATGCTCAAACTCTGTCTCATCAAAATCTTCATTTTTCTGATCCAAGAAATCAACAAACCCCTGCAATAGTTCTACAATGTATTCGAAATCAATCTTAAACTTGCTATAAGCCACTAAATCATAATCATCTCTAATTGGCTCATCATCTGTATCGTCTGATGAATCCTTCTTCATTTCCTCCATCACATTATTATAAGCCGCAGCGTAATCCTCATATATATCCTGGCTAAATTCGAATTCATCCAGCATTTGGGGGGCAAATGTAGAGAACGATTTTAGATGAGCGTAGTCGTGATCCAAATCTCTGAACAATTTGATGAATGTCTTCTTTTGTTTTTTTGACAAGCTCATAACGTCCTTCGGCTCAGGTGCAAAGGTTCGTATGGTCTTTAATGATAAATTAAAGTTTTCAAGCACTGTCTCCCAATCTTCTGCTATCGCTTGACCTATGCCGCCCTTTGAATACAGAATAAGTGCATCATTTATTTTCTCCTTGTATTCTTTTGGACTTCTAAAGGTAACAATCTGGCCATACTCTTTATTCTGGTCAAACAAGCGATTCGTTCTTGAGAATGCCTGTATTAACCCCTGAGGACTCATTGGCGGTCTATCAATA
>OHVU01000605.1_pt1 | contig 10246 bp, 9 predicted proteins | sample 1579551 | NCBI WGS metagenome assembly OHVU01 (sample SAMEA3882520, study PRJEB24775) | human gut metagenome | biome: human-associated habitat; feature: intestine environment; material: feces | place: Netherlands | collected 2009/2010 | reverse complement strand
CTCCTAATAGGAGAGGCAAGCCCCCCCTATTAGGGGAGCTGGTGCGAAGTACCTGAGAGGTTCGCCAGCGCCGCCGCCAGCAGCATTCCGATGGGTGCGCTGATCCAGCTGGACATCCAGAAGCCTGCAAAACCGATGCGGGGCACCAGGATCACACAGGCCAGCAGGTTCAGGGCGATCTGCCCCAGGCTGGAGGCCAGATACAGTCCCATCTTCTGGGCCCCGCGCAGGCGGGCCTCGAACAGATGCTTCTGTGCCACAAACAGGTAGGTCACCGACTCAAAGGCCAGCATGGTGCAGCCGTAGCTGGCCGCTGCCGGGTCGGTGGTAAAGAGCCGGAGCAGCGGGCTTGAGGGCAAGGAGAACGCCCTTTTCGTCGCCGAGCACGTCCCCGCCGACTGGCCGTTCCGCTGCCTGCTGGCAATGGAGCCGATGCCGCCCCGCGCGGCCCGGCTGAAGGGCGGCTGTGTTTTGCGCAATAAAGAACACTGTGGACTGCACAAAGCCGAACACCGGCATCATCAGCAGGCTGGACAGCTTGCCTGCGCAGGAGAAGCCTGCAATGGCTTCCACACCCAGGCCGCCCAGCAGCCCCTGTTTGACCGTGGTGATGATGGTGCCGCTGGCCTGCTGGACACTGTTGGGGGCCGACAGCCGGAAGATATCCCTGGCATAGCGCGCCTTGAGCATCCGGGGCGAGAAGGCCGCGTCCATCTGGGTGCGGCGCAGAAACGCCACCATGTAGACCGCGCCTGCCACCTGCGCCGCCGCTGTGGCAGCCGCCGCACCGGCCACCCCGAAGGGCCCCACCAGAACAAGGTCAAGCACAATGTTCATCACGCTGGTCGCCACAATGACCTTGAGCGGCGTTTTGGAATCGCCGCAGCCCATGACACACTCTTTGCTCAGATCGTAGGGCATCAGAAATGGCAGCCCCATCAGATAGATGCGCCCATAGAGCACAGCGGTATCCAGGATCTCCGCAGGCGTGTTGATCAGCCGCAGCAGGGCCGGCAGGGTCACAAAGCCCACTGCCGTGGTCAACAGGGCGATGACCTCATCCACGAACAGCAGGTTGTACAGCAGCTCTGTCATCTCATGCTTTGTGGCAGTGGGCTTGCCCGCCGCCACCAGCAGGCCGCCGCCCAGCTCCATGCCGCCGGAGATGAACAGAAAGATCATCAGCACCGTGGAAGCGTTGGACACTGCCGCCAGCGCATCGGCATCCAGCCGCAGGCCGATGATCATGGTATCGGCCACGGCGTAAAACTGTGTTGCCACCATGCTCAGGATAATGGGCAGCGCGTACCGCAGCAACGCGGGCCGCACTGCCCCGGTCAGCAGAGAATTCTCTTCGTTCACACAAACACCCTCTTTTCACAAAAAATAAAACCCGCAGGGAACCTGTCGCCCAGGCCCCCTGCGGGTTCTTTTTCAGTTGCGCCAGCAGGAGTCGAACCTACGATGGGGGAGTCAAAGTCCCCTGCCTTACCGCTTGGCGATGGCGCATTATCGTTATTTTTCTTGTCTTTGAATCATCAGGTAGCCTTATTGGTCACCTTATGATTTCAAATTTAACAGGAATCATGTGTGTTTTCAAGAGTTTACTATGCTATTTTAACTGAACATTTGCATTGTGTCAAGACGATTCGCTCTAAATTCTGCTCAAATGGTCACCTTATCATAAGGCTACCGCATCCAGTGTTATGCTGATACAGTAGCCTTTTGGCCTTATTCCTCGTCTTTTCGCTCCGTGATATACGAAATCAAATCATACACCAGTCGCTTTTCCTGTTCATTCATACCGCGCAGCACTATCTGTTCTTGCGATTCAAGCCCTAAAATATCATCCGTAGTGGTGTGAAACAGCTGTGCAAGGGCTATCAGGTATTGCGCAGTCGGTGCAGAAAGCTCCATTTCCCAAGCATTGACACTGGCACGTGTAACTCCCAGTTTGCGAGCAAGGGCAGCTTGCGAAAGCCCGGCATTCTCCCGAAGACGCTTGATGTTATCTGAAATCATGTTGTTCACCTTCCTGCATCTACTTTACTATACAGCTCTTGATATTAAATTATCCAAATACGTATAGTTTTGTTGACATTCAGTCAGGCAAAGCGTACAATGAAAGTACGGGTATTCACCTTAAAGGAAAGGAATCATAACATGAAACGAAAAATTGCCTTGGTGGTTGGCTCAACCTTTTTATGTGCGAGCATTCTTTCTGGATGTGCTTCAGCAACCCCTGTTGACAAATATCTTCGTTCTTTTGATAAGGGCGACAGCGAAGCGGCATCTCAAATTTACAGTGAAGAAATCAAAGACAACGCTGAAGACAAAGAAGCTCTACAAACCAAGCTGAAAGAACGCATGGATTCTATTTATGAAAACTTCAAGTCTGGCAAAATCACATCTGATGAAGCAAAAGAGAAGCTAAAGAGCTATAAAGAGTACGACACCTCTTCTGTCTACGCATTTACGACCATCAATAAAGTGACTACACTTCAAAAATCCAGAGATGCCTATTCTGACGCAGAAAAAGCGGAAAATGACGGCAATTTAGCTGATGCCATTACGAATTATAAGAGCGTTATCGAGGATGACCCGAATCACGAAACCGCACAGGCAAAGGTTTTGCAGTTGAGCGAAACCTATACCGAAACGATGAAGGCACAGGCACAGCAGGAAGCGGATTCAAAAGATTATGACCGCGCAATCAACACTATCAACAAATTGTCTGATGTTGTCGGTAACACGGATGAATTAAAAACTCTTGCCCAAGAATACAGCGAATTGAAGAACTATCGTTACATTAAAGTTGTATGTACCAACAAAGAAAATCTTCCCGAAGATAGTTCTGCATGGAGATTTTCGGATTATGTGCTCTTCACCTATGAGCTAACCAATAATAGCGATAAAGCAATTAAGGGAGTTCAAGGCGTTTTGCACATCAAGGATTTGTTTGGTGACTCCATCATGGATAGCGGCTGTGATTTTACAGGCTATACTATTCAACCGGGAGAGACCCATGTGGACGATGAATTAAGCCTAGAAATCAATCCTTATATCGATTATATGACTAAGGTTTATAATACCAACTACTCTGACCTGATTTTCGAATATGAACCCAGCATGATTGTATTTGCAGACGGAACCAGCGTGTCGTTATCTTAAACACATGGAGGATTTAACATGAAAAAATCTTTATCACTCGCTGTAACAGCCTTTTTATTCTGTCTGTTTGTCCTTCCATGTTTTGCGGCGGGAACACGACCTGTTGTTGAAGTCATGTGGACTGATTTCGATATGAATTCTGTTGGCGGCGTCAGCCCTCAAATTTGGTATCGAAGCAATTCGGATAAAACCATTAAATACATCGAATGGCATTTAACTGCTTATAATGCTGTTGGGGACCCCGTAAAATGTGATATTCGCAACCGGTCTAGTATAATTGCGGAAACTGTTGGCCCTATTTATAAAACCGTTCTGCATTCCAATAGTACTTCTCCCTATACTAAGACTTACTGCGCCGATGATGACCCTTTTAAAACCAGCTACTATACAGGCTACTATATTAATACTACTAACCCAGCACTATATCATAAGGGCTCTGGCCTTAATTATGCTATCAGTATGGATAGTTTTGGAAACTACTATGCTAGTGGAACAAATCTTGATGAAACTTTTTTGTCCGCAGATGAAATTGCTAATGCAGTTTACAAGGACTATTCTTACTTTGAAATTTGCTGGTATAATTCAACCATTGCGGATTTTCGTGTAACAAAAGCTGAAGTTATCTTCATGGATGGTTCTAAAACTGTTGTTTCTGGGAATTCGGTTTATTCACCCTATTTTAAGCACGATTTAGACAATAAACCTTTTAAAACACAACTCAATCAGTATACTGATGTCTATAACTATAAAGACTATCTAAACTATAATCCTGACTTAAATGAAGCACTAGGCAATAATCAAAAGGCCCTGTTTGAACACTTCATTAACTGTGGAATGAAAGAAGGCCGTCAAGGCAGCAGCGAATTTAATCTTGATGCCTACAAGGCAAACAACCCTGACCTTGTTGCAGCCTTTGGCGACGATAATGTAAAATACTACGAGCATTACATCTCTAGTGGAAAAGCCGAAGGACGCAAAGCAACCTAACTTAAAGCATATCCGATAAACGCACTTCCTGCCCTGTGAAAATGGGGCAGGATTTTTTTGTTAAATCAGAGTATACTTGCGCTTTACGCTTGATTTGGCTCCGATAGTGTAAAATTCAAGTTCATTTATGAATTATTTGCAAACTTGTAAATAAAGTTATAGACTTTGTTTTTACACTATGGTATAATACTAAATGTAAGGACGATAACTCAGCCGAAAGGACGGTTTTAGAATATGTCGAACATTGCGTATGTTAGAGTCAGCACCGCAGAGCAGAACGAAGCACGCCAGATTGAAGCGCTCAAGAAGCACAACATCGACAAGTGGTTTACCGAAAAGGTCAGTGGCAAGAATATGAATCGCCCCCAACTTGAAGCCATGCTTGACTATGTGCGTGAAGGCGATACTGTTTACATCCATGATTTCAGCCGACTTGCACGCAGCACGAAAGACTTGTTGTCCATCGTGGAGCAGTTGCAGGAGAAAGGCGTTCACTTGGTATCAAACAAAGAAAACCTTGATACCAGCACACCGACCGGAAAATTGATGCTTACAATGATAGCCGCTATTAATGAATTTGAACGGGAGAACTTGCTAGAGCGGCAACGTGAAGGCATCGCCATTGCAAAAGAGCAGGGAAAATTTAAAGGCGGGCAAGTTAAGAAGATTGACGATAAAGCTTTTAGTGCTGCTTATGAGCAATACAAGCGTCGTGAACTGACTAAAGGTCAGATGGCGCAAAAGCTCCATATTAGCCGCCCAACGCTTGATAAGATGCTTAAAGAGCGTGGCTATTGGGTTACTGACCGTGTTTTCTTCACGCCGAAACAAAAGTAAATTCAGATATCAGCCCTTCCCGCCACCATGGGAAGGGTTATCTTTTCACTTAAATTTAAAAAAGAATCCGCGATTTACAAATATTGGAAGCCACTTTTCTGGATTGCCGGTGTAGCCCATCAACGCACAGAGTAAGAAAACGAGACATCCATACCTTTTGGGGTGGCGCTCTACCAAATGAGCTGCCGCCGCATATTAGTGAATACGCCAGAGAATCGCACATAAAAAGGCGCACCCATTAGTCGGGAGCTTGTTGTGACTTTCGACAAACTTATGCGTGAAATATCATCGTCAATTGTGCAGCAATACTATCAATTATTCATCTTAAGAAGAAAATGGGCCAATTATTTCTTAAGAAAGCACCAAAAGCGATAACTATTTCAATATAAACAACGTAGGAACGAAAAAATATTTGACAAATTTAACAAGTAGTGCTACAATTCTTGACACACAGCGGACGAAGAAGTTTCTGTCCGAGCAGATGGCTTATTCTGTCCACTTGTCAATTTAAGAAAGAAGGGTTAGTTATAAGCAGTAAAATCAACATCGTTGATAGCATTATGGGAAGTTACAAGACCAGTGCAGCCATCAACTATATCAATCAGCATCCAGACCATCATTATCTTTATGTCAGTCCCTTACTCAGCGAATGTAGCCGTATTCAAGAAGATTGTCCTTCATTGGATTTCAAGCAGCCAGATGATACCGGCGCAATCCAGTCAAAGAGCGGTGACCTTCTCCGTCTGCTTAGAGAAGGATTCAATGTTGCTATCTCTCACGAACTGTTCAAACTGTTGCGAGAAGATGCTATGGATTATATTCGAGACTACTGTTTAATTCTGGATGAAGAACTCTCTACTATCGAACCTCATAAAGTTACACTCAATGACCTTGAAATCATGCAAGAACAAGAATTGCTCCAAATCGACCCGGATACAAAGCAACTTATCTGGTTGAATGATTCTTATAAAGGTGACTATAAACGTCACATGGAAGCAGTCAAGCGCCAAGACCTCTTTGAACTTGCTCAAAATCAAGTATTTTGGATGTTCGATGCAGAAGTTTTCAAAGCCTTTGGCCGAGTATTCATTCTTACCTATCTTTCTGACGGCTGTATCTTAACATCTTACCTGAATATCAATCATATCAAGTACGGCTATTATCATGTTGAACAGACCGATACAGGGCATCAATTTAAAGAGGGATTTCGCCCAACTACCTCTGAACAGAAGCAGAGAATCAAATCTCTACTAAATATCTACGAAGGCCCTCTTAACACAAATTATCTAACAAAGAGAGAACTCAATAGCACGGCTAAAGCTGATTCTGCTCTATCTAAAAGCTGGTTTGATTCCAAGAAGAGTAAAATTTCCAAAAAATCCATTGAACAACTAAAAAACAATGCAGTTAACTATATTTCACATATCCGTGGAGCATACAAAAACGAATGTCTTTGGTCTACTTTCAAGCAGTACGCTAATAAATTCGATTGTCCTAGATTAAAGTATCGCTGTGCAAAACGTGATAGTAGAAAAGGAAACGGCTGTTTAGGTTGTCAGAGTCGTGATTCCTGTAGAGTTAATTTTCTTGCTTGTAATTGTCGGGCAACCAATAAATTTAAAGATAAAACAGTTCTTATCTATTTGCTGAATATTTATCCATCTCCTGTTATCTCTGATTATTTAGCAGCCAATGGATATCCCCTTGACGCTGATACATACGCTCTCGCTCAGCTCCTTCAATGGATTTGGCGTAGCGCAATCAGAGAAGATAAACCCGTATATTTATATCTTCCTTCTTCAAGACTTAGAAAATTGCTATATCAATATCTTAACGATGAAGATTGATATTGCCAGATTTTTTCTGTCAACCACCATCAAAAAGTCCAGTGTTCAAGCCATTTTCTAGTTCATTTTCTTATAAAGGAAGAAACAATTTAACATAAATAGTCAAAATTAATACTTAAATTCACATAATAGTTCTTATTATCCACACGACACTACTATTTTTAATTATCGACAGGAGAAAATATCATATTGAAAAAGAATATTGCGTCTAATAGGTCTAAGCATTGGTTAGAATGGAATGATTATAAACAGCCAAAAGTCAAAAATTATCTGTTGAATTTAAAAGAAAGATATAATTTTTCTGAGTTTTATTTTTCAGACTTACTTGTTATCGTCAATGATGGAGTAAAATATCTTCTCAATATTGATTATAGCGGGGCTGTTTTATATGTGTACAACACAGTTTCGCGCCATCATACACGTTATTATAAGCAGCATGCTTGGGTTGACGCTTTCAATGACATTGCATCTAATCTTTGTTAAATTGAGATAATAATATCATTTCCAACAGGCTTTGATATTTATTATAGTCCGAATATCAATCACAAAATAATATTTTTATGGAGGGACATACTTTGATGTTTTATAGAACTTAGACCAGCCGAAAGGCTAAAATTTAACAAAGAAACAAAACATACCGTAGCAAAAGAAAATTTAAAAGAAAGAACAACGGTGAAAAGAAATGAAAAACGTAAATAATATTAAATTTTCGAAAGGAAATATTAAGAATGAATGTAGTCAATTCAGATGGTTCACTCTGTGGCCTAGATATAGACCTATCCAGCAAGTTCCATGACATTCCAGTATCAAAGTACATCATCACTCAAAATATTCTTAATGGCCTGAAGCATTATACCATTATCAACACTTGGAAAAATAAGGTTATATACCCGGATGATGATTTTAACATTAGCCTTATTGATTCTAACGGAAAGCAAGTAAAAACCTCCATGAAGAAAATTGTTCGGCTTATCTATGATTCCGAATATTGCATTGATGATATTGAAGATGAACCGGGAGAATTCTGGGTTTTCATTGATTTATATGAGGTCAGTAAGACTAGAAAGTACCCTGTGCAAAATTCAAAAGAATCATTTCTAGTTAGCAGTCATAGCAGAATTAAATCATACAAACACAATCATGCCGAAATTCTAACCCAATATCCAAAAAATCCAGAATCACCAGAAACATCTTACTATTATGTATACTTAAAATGCGATAATCCAAAACTCAAAGTTTATGTGCATCGGCTGGTAGCACAATACATTAACGGCCCTCTGCAAGGCATTTCACCTTTTGATTTTACTGATTTGAAAGTTGAAGTTCATCATTCAGAATCTAAAAGGCATAATGAATGCCACAATCTGATTGTGTGCCTTGACAAAAAGGTTCATGCTCAGTTCGATGCTGCCAAGCGAGCCAGAGAAAAAGCAAAAATGGAGCAGAAAAAATATTTGATTGCAGCTTAAAAAGAAACACTAAAACCAACAAAATTTACAAAAGAATATGATAACCAATATAATAAGCCTGTCAGACCGCGATTGAACGCAGCTGACAGGCTTTTCTTGGCTCTATGATACTTTTCTTTGTTAAATTTTAAAATCTATTTGTTCGCTTCCTATATCAAGCCCAGTTCAGAGCTTGCATCTTCTCCACTTTTTCAGATTCTACAGTATGAACATAGGTTTTCAGCGTAAAACTGATTGTGCTATGACCTAATTGTTCCGATACTGTTTTTATATCAACTCCTGCACGAATCAGTTTCGTTGCAAAGGTATGTCTCAAATCATGCAGCCCTACTACATTGTCAATCTTGGCACGCTTACACACTTTCTTGTATTCTCTCCCTAAATATATTAAATTTGTAGGAAAAGGCTTTTGATTTGCAAGGTAGCAGCCCGCCGGGCAGGTCTCTAAACGCTCTTCTAACAGTTCTTTGGCGCGGCTTCCTAAATACACCATTCTATCTTTATTGGTTTTCGTCTTGTTCTGATATACGAATCCCGTCCCGGCGGCTTTCCTGTCAGGTGCTTCTATCAAAGTCGCATGAACATTGATATAGCTTTCTTTTAAATTAATATCCGAAGGACATAGCGCACAGGCTTCTCCCATTCTCAAGCCAGTGTACAGAATCAGCTCACAAACCCATTCATAAGAAGACACACCCATACTGCAAGCCTTAATAAACCGCTTTGCTTCTTCGTCTGTAAGCGGTCTGATTTGCCTTGCATCGCTTTTGCGTTCCTTGGGGAGAACAACATTGTCACATGGATTTGAAGCGATATCTCCTACTTTAACAGCGTATGACAAGCAAGCGTGTACAATATCGTATGGCTTCTTTATTGTAGAAAATGAATTGGGCATCTTTGTCTTTGCGTTCGGTTCATTTGCCATGCGGTTTACCAATTCAAGCTGAATCGTCTTTGTGTCCAATTCAGAAAGACTGTATTCTCCCAAATATGGCACAACATAGGTTCTAATTGTTCGTACATTCCTTTTATAGGTCTGGACTTTGATTCCATTACGTCCCACGTTCTCCATCCACTCATTTACATACTTTCCAAACGCCTCATTGGAGCGTATTCTCTCTGATTCCTCTTTATGATGTCTTAACCATTCATCCCGCTTGCTCTTGGCTTCCTTCTGCGTCTTTCCCTCAAAAGTTTTTCTAAACGATGAACCGTCTGCCTTGTGCGCTGTGATTCGCGCAACCCATTTTTTCTTTTTCTCGTTAAATTCGAGACTTCCTTCGCCCTTTGTGCGGCGCTTATTTTCAGATTTTGCCATACAACCACCCTTTTCATCAGCCCTTGGTAGCCTTATTGGTCACCTTATGCGTTCAAAAAATCTCTTTCTGACCGGCACAGCAAATCTTTCTGTTAAATTTAGAAAAGAAAAAAGCCTTCAAAATCATCGAATCACCGACAATCTTGAAAGCTTCATATAAATCCGATATAATACAGCCGTCTTTCGGTATGGAGTCAAAGTCCCCTGCCTTACCGCTTGGCGATGGCGCACCGGTAAGAATCAGTATAGTAGAATTTCTTTCATTTGTCAAGCAAAAGCGTTTTGCCGTGTCTGTGCAAAGTGTTTTGCCACACTTTTACCATGTCTTTACAGTGTCCTTGTCATAATGCGATCCGCTTGCCCATTTTCCGCTTTATTTTCCCAAAAAGTATTGACACCACCCTTATAGCATGATAAGATATCATCGATTTTGAGAGACAAAGCGTGTCAGAGTCTTTTCAAAGCAAATTACCTGGGACCGCCCATCGGGGCTAAGGCCATACGGACAGCCGGGTCCACTGCCGATTATGGTAACTTTGGTTACCTTATTGATTGAGTTAGAAGCTCAAATTTTATAAGTAGGTTCCTTTGATAACCGTGATGCGCCGGACGCGCAG
>OHVU01000599.1_pt1 | contig 10334 bp, 7 predicted proteins | sample 1579551 | NCBI WGS metagenome assembly OHVU01 (sample SAMEA3882520, study PRJEB24775) | human gut metagenome | biome: human-associated habitat; feature: intestine environment; material: feces | place: Netherlands | collected 2009/2010 | reverse complement strand
CCTGTTATTGTCATAAGCAGCCAGAAATATTTTCCCGGCACTTTTTTCATCTTATGCGTTTACCTTTCTCATTGCAGCTTCTACCACATGACCAACCAGTACAGAAGTTGTTACACTTCCAACACCGCCAGGTACAGGTGTAATAGCATCTACGATAGGCTCTACTGCTGCGTAGTCAACGTCTCCGCAGAGCTTGCCTTCTGCATTTACGTTGATACCTACATCGATGATTGTCTGGCCTTCTTTTACATATTCGGCACCAACAACACCGGCGCGGCCTGCTGCTACAATAATGATATCTGCTTCACGTGCTACAGACGGCATATCTACTGTTTTTGTATGGCAGATAGTTACTGTTGCGTTTTTCTTAACCAGCATCATTGCTGCCGGTTTACCAACTACAAGGCTTCTTCCGATCACAACAGCTTTTTTGCCTGTGCAGTCGATTCCGTAATGATCAAGGATTTCCATACAAGCCTGTGGTGTACATGGCGGGAAACCAATCTTCTTGCCTGTGAATACACCGGACATGGAAAGGTCTGTCATACAGTCAACGTCTTTTTCAGGAGCAAGTGCATTCTCGATCACTGCCTGATCCAGATGTTTTGGAAGCGGACGGAATAATAATACGCCGTGAATGCTGTCATCTTTGTTTACTTTATCGATAGTTGCAAGAAGCTCATCCTGGGAAACGTCCTCCGGAAGAAGAATCTTCTCACATGCAACCCCAAGAGTCTCGCAACGTTTGGTTGCTCCTCTCTCATAGGAAATATCGCTTGGATTCTCACCAACACGGATAATGCAAAGTGTAGGATTTACACCTTTTGCCTGAAGCTCTGCAACGTTAGCTTTGATCTTCTCGTTAAGAGCTGCTGTTACTTCTTTACCTAATAACTGCTTTGCCATTTGTCTGGTTCCTCCTATTTCAGTCTTCCGAGAACACTGTCAAATGTCTCGTCTGCGATCTTTGTATATTTCTCAAGCATAGCGTCTGCTTTTTTGTTTAATTCCTCTGCATACGCACGATCTGCCATAGACTTTGTATTGATGTATACATTCAGGCTTGCTCCCTTAAGAGCAGCTTTGCAGAATGCAGCACCTACGCCAGCATCACTGATCGCAAGCTTGGAACCTTTTGCGCCGAACTCAACGATAAGTTCAATGGCCTCACAGCATTTCTCCATGATCTCCATCGGAACAGAGCAGGCTTCTTTCAGAGCAGCCTCCATAACGCGGGCTTTCTCTGCTTTTTCTTCCTCTGTATACACACAATCCGCTTTTTCCAACACGATCTCCAGCGATGCCATCCGGCTGACTCCCCTCTGTCTTCTATTGTCCTCTCTCGTAAATCCAGTGATCTGCAATTCGTCCGCCAGACGTTTCCATGCCAGATAGTGCATCTCATCGGTGGATACCAGCACACCATCCAAATCAAATATAATTCCTTTTATCATAGTTCTTGCCCCCGTTTCTTTTTCATGTTACACTGAATTTAGTTAATGGTTTAAGGTTAAACCTTCCACACAAAGGAGATATTATGGTTACTATTCGAGATATTGCACAAGCCACCGGTGTCAGTGCAACAACAGTATCTAATGTAATCCACGGCAGGAACAAACGTGTCTCTGCCGAAACGATTCAAAGCATCAACGATGCCATCAAAGAACTGGGCTATGTACCGAATATGTCTGCCCGTTCTCTGGTATCCAGTTCCTCCAAAGTGATTGGGTTCGTTAATCATGTTATCACCCGTACCGATACCAATATGATGGATGACCCCTTCCATTCCGCCGCCATCGGAGCCATTGAGACTGCTCTGCGTGAAAACGGATACTACCTCATGCTTCGTACTGTAGAGACTGCAGAAGAACTGGTTGCCTTTCTCCAGAACTGGAATATGGACGGTCTGTTCTTCACCGGAATTTTCAAAGATAAATTCTTCGATTCCGTTGCCGGGCTTCATATTCCAGTAGTGCTGATCGATTCCTATGTCCACACTCCGCAGTTCTGCAATGTCGGCCTTGAAGACTTCACAGGAAGCTATAATGCCACTCATTATCTGATTCAGAAGGGACACAGACATATTGCCTTTGCCTCCCCCAATATCAAAGACGGTGGTGTACTTCAGGAGCGTTTTCTCGGATACAAAGCCGCTCTTGCCGAAGCTTCTATTCCTTTTGACAAAAGCATTGTTTTTCAACAGGAAATGGATATCGATTCCTGTAAGCTTGTCTGTGAAGATATCGTAAAACACCCGGAGATCACCGGCATGGTAGTGAGCGCAGATATTATGGCTGCCGGTATCATGGCAGGGTTGAGATCAAAGGGAATCCGCATTCCCGATGACATTTCCATCGTCGGTTTTGATGATATCAGTCTGGCACAGTTAGTCACTCCACCACTGACCACGATTCATCAGGATATGAATCTGAAGGGACGTCTTGCGGTAGATTTCATGCTGCAGCTGTTGGATGGGAAGCCCCTGGACACCAGGGATATCTCGCTTCCCACCCGGCTGATTGAACGTGGCAGCGTCAGAGCGCTGTAATCGTTCCTTCCTTTTGATCGATATGTACTCTATATTCTCTGTTCTGATATATTACAGAGAATTCCAATTCTTCCATACTCTGTGGCAGATGCGGATGGCACACCAGTCGTCCGTTCTCTGTACAGATTCCGGCAAATCCTTCCACCACCGTCATATATGCCGCACCGGCTGCTGCCGGATGTGTCCCACCAATATATACAAGACCTGCCCACTCTTTGCCGCCCTCTGTCAAATCTGCCATTGCCGATTTCATAAAAAAGGGATAAGCACGCTGCGGTTCTCCGATCTTACAGGCAAGCATGGCATACATACCGGCACTTAGGGAAGAACCGTGTTCTGTCCGCGGTTCATAATATTCCCAGTTTGCCCGTAGCACTGATGTATCATATTCTCTGCTGAACAGATTCAACATGGTTACCACATCTGCCTGTTTGATGATCTGGGTATGGGATGCCACTCCGTTTGCCCCGCCCCAGTACTCTTTTTCATTTAACAGTCTACCCCTCACATCTTCCAGTGAAACATCTTCCATCTGAAAATAACCATCAAACTGTTCTATGATATTTTCATGTTTTTCTCCGGTATGCGGTCTCTGGAGAAATAGTTTTTCCGCAGCATCCACGAACTTTGCTTTCAGCTCTTGTCCGTCATATTCTTCCGGCAGGGTTCCCCTCTGCATGGCTGTCTCTATGACTTTGACAGCGTTCTCCAGCACATACTTTGCCATCCGGTTGGTATAACCGTTATTATTGATTCTCTCATGATACTCATCCGGTCCGATGACATCATGGATCTCATAATCCTCTCTGGTCAGCCGCCGTAACAGCAGACTATAATAGAATTTCGCACATTCCACAATCGTCCTGACCCCCTCTGCATCCAGCAGGCTGTCGTCTCCCGTCCATTCCACATAACGCAGAATTCCGTATACTACTGCCGCCGAAATATGCACCTGTTTATCCTTAAAATAGGTACGCACAGGGCGACCTGTGAATACATCCGTCACATTATAATCTGTGCAGGCATCATACCCGCCCTCCTGACTCTCCCAGGCATAGAAAGCTCCTTCATATCCGTAATGTGCCGCCTTCCTGAGTGCTCCCGCCAGCGTATCAATGCGGTATTTCATCAATATTCTGGCAGTGGCTGGATCTGTCATAAGAAAAAAGTCCAGCATAAACATCTCCGTATCCCAGAATACCGCACCTTTGTATGTCTGTCCGGACAATCCTCTGGCAGGAATCGAAAGACTGTCCGTATGCCTGGGAGCAATGGACTGTAGATGGTAGATGGAATAATTGACCGCCTCCATTGCCTTCACATCGCCCCGGATCTTCACCTCGGCATGTTTCCAGAGTTCCTCCCAGCGCCGGTTATGTCGTTCCAACAGAGTATCATACCCTTCCGTCCGGCTCTGTTGCAGCAGATGCAATGCTTCTTCCCGAGGATTTACAACATCTTTTCCCGTGAATACTGTAATCCATTTATCCGTGGTATAAGTCTCTCCCGGCATGGTGATAAAGAAAATCCGGTGCAGGATCTTATGATTTTTCACAATCTGTTTCATCTCCGCCGGATAGGAAGCCAACACTCCCTCTGCCACAGCAATCGAAATACCTTCTTCATGGGTCTGTGCCGTTACGACCATATCATCCTGTTGTCCCTGCATGGAAATTTTCTCCAGATGCGGTCCGTTCAGATCCCACACCTTTGTATCGATTCCCGTGACCAGTTCAATATCTGCATGAAAATCCGCACTGATCTGAAACCGCATCCCGATCACATGTACCTGATCCATACTGGCAAACCGTTCTGTCCGCAGCGTAACATTTCCTCTGGCGGTGTGCCAGGTCGTATGTCTGTGGAAAATTCCATGACGATAATCCAGGCTGATTCCGTGTGATATGGGTCTGACTTCCGGGAGGCGATACATTTCTCCATCCACCCGCAGATAAGAAAAACAACCGTTGGGCAGGTTGACCGGCTCCCTCCAGCCGGTAGATCTGTCATATATTCCTGCCAAATTTATCGCAGGCAGCCTGTCCGCTTCATATTCCTCCAGGGTTCCCCGAATCCCCAGATAACCATTGCCGGTCAGATAACGGTTACCAAGCGTTGCCGCCTTCTCTTCTTCATATCCTTCTTCCCTGATTGTCCACTCCCGCATAGTGTCCTCCTTTATCCCGGCATGACAAATACCTGCTTTTTACCATCTATCATTGTGATCTGCCCATAGATGCCAAGAACGATCTGCCCGCCATGCAATGTGTATATCTCTGTCTGTCCCTTTCTGACTTCCACACATATGATCTCATCCAGGTACACAATATGAAAACGATATCCTTCCCACTGCTTTGGAATCGAAGGAGCCAGCGTGAGCATATCTCCGTCTGCCCTTAAGCCTCCAAATCCATATACAATATTCATCCATGCTGCTGCAATAGATGTGGTATGTAAGCCTTCCCCGCTGTTGCGGTTATAATTGTCCAGATCCATTCTGGTTGCAAATTTAAAAAAAGCAAACGCCTCTTCCTTTTTCCCCAGTTGGGAAGCCAGAATCGAATGCACGGAAGGAGATAACGAACTTTCATGGATACACCGGGGCTCGTAAAATTCATAGTTGCTCCGTAATACCTCCGGAGTAAACTGCGAATTGAACAGCAGCATAAACATCAGCACATCCGCCTGCTTGATCATGTCATTCCGGTAAATCCTGTCATACGTCCAATGACTGTACAACGGGAATTCCTCTATCGGGATAGCATCCACATCGACATGCGGCAGCTTAAAATATCCCTCATGCTGCTCATACAGTTTTCGCCTTTCGTCGTAAGGAATATACATTTTGTCCGCTTTCTGCTTCCAGTCCTGCCCTTCCTCCTCGGTATAATGCAGCCGCTCTGTAATTTCCGCATAACGTGCAGGTACCTCTCTCTTCATTCGGTTCAACACTTCCAGCGTATATCGGAAGCAGAAGCGTCCCATATAGTTCGTATAGGCATTCTGATTCACCATCATCTGGAATTCATCCGGTCCCATTACTCCATAATAGCCGTAATAAGAACCATCAGCGCTGTAATCACCTCTTGTGGCAAGCATACGACTGATCTCAATCAGCATCTCCAATCCGTATTTTTCCGTAAAGGAAGTATCCTTCAGAACATTTTCATAGATCCAGATTCCATATGCCACTCCCGTGGACGCCTGAAGCTGCAGGCTGGCGTGCTGCCACAGATTACAACATTCCCTACCACTGATCGTAGCAATCGGATAAAACGCTCCTTTGCAGTCCAGTGCTTGTGCCCGCTTTCTGGCTTCCTCTAGCGTTGCATAACGGAAGTACAGCAGATTTGCTGCCGCCTGCCTGTCATGAAACAGAAAAAACGGAAGGCAATAGGTCTCGGTATCCCAAAATGCATTGCCGTTATACGCCTCGCCGGTCAGCCCTTTTGCACCGATGTTGGTCCCGGGAATCGCACCATGATAAGTCTGAAACATCTGGAAAATACAAAACCGTATTCCCTGCTGATTCTCTTCATCTCCCCAAATTTCAACATCCGACTTCTGCCATACCTGCTCCCACCACATTTTATTCTCTTCAAAGATTGCAAAAAAAGTTCTGTCAAGAATTCTCTCTGTCCTGCCTTCCTCCTTTTTTGCCAGTGATGTTACATTGCAGACAATTTTCTCCAGTTGTCTGCTCTCTCCATCCTCCAGGGAAAAGGTATAGTCCTCCGCCACCAGCTTTTCTTCCACAATCGTACGTGTTCCTGCCTGCTCCACCATACTTCCCCGAAAAATACAGCTGCTTTCCACTTCTATGTCTGTATTTTTTGTGCAGCCGCTGATATGACAACGATGTTCCCCGGAAGACTGTTTTTGGCAGTTCCACAAACTCATTTTCTCTGCTCCGTGGGTCGTGTTAAAATCAAGTCCTGCACATACACGGATCTCTCCACAATATCCGTTGGATGTAATGGTAACCCGCTGCGCTGCCGCCTCATTCTCCACCATGGATATTAACCGTTCCAGGCATACTTCCAGTTTTCCCTTCTCTGTGACCCAGATAAATCTCCTGCTAAGCAGCCCTGTTCTCAGATCCAGTTCACGATGGAAATTCTCGAACTTTGCCGTTACCAGATCCAGGCATTCTTCGCCTGCCCAGATGCGAAGGTAAAGCCAGTCCACGCTGTTGACCATGAATTCCGTTTCCTGAACAATTCCTTTATATCCTTCTGCGGCAGCTTTTCTTCGCTCATAGACACCGTTAAAATAACTGCCTAACAGTGTCTGTCCACTGTAACACTCTTCAAAATATCCTCTGACTCCCATGTACTCATTGCCCAGGGAAAACACAGATTCTGCCGTCATGGCATATTCCGGTGCAAACCCTTCCTCAACAATTTTCCAGGGATCTATCTTAAAATAACTGTCTGCAACTTTTGCCATTCCCTACTCCCTCTCCATTTTCATCTAAAATTCTAACCTTTCACTGCACCGGTTGCCGCACCGTCCGTAATCTGCTTCTGGAATATCGTAAACAGGATCGTCGGAGGTATGATGGCAAAAAACGATGCTCTCAACACACTGACCGCATCCGTCGGAGTATCCTTGAAAGAGAATAATTTCACCATTACTGTCACTTTGTCTGTTCCGTTAAGTACCAGATACGGCAGCAGGAAATCAGACCATGCTGCTGTGATTGCGAAAATAGCCACTACGGAAATGATTGGTTTGGATAACGGCAGCATGATAGTAACAAACATTCTCCATACGCCACAGCCGTCCAGTTCCGCTGCCTCCACCAGTTCCTTCGGAATTTCTTCAAAAAACTGTTTGAACAACACTACATAAAAGGCGTTTGCTCCAAATGCCAGCCACAAAGGTACAAAGCTCTTATTCAGTCCTACCAGATTGATGTTACGAAATACAGCAACAATACTAACGGTACCCGGGATCAGCAGACTCCACATTACCAGTCCGTTGATGATCTGATAACCCTTAGGTTTTAATACACTAAGTCCATAAGCAAGCAGTCCGTTAAAGACTACTGCGCAGATCGTACAACCCAATACAGAGATCATTGAATTCATATAATACTTGGTGAATTTGAATGCATTCCAGGTCTCTTCCATCCGGCTCCAGTCAAATTTCTCTGGAATAATCGTTACATTTCGGGTAAATTCCTTAATATCCTTAAAACTTGCCAGAAATACCCAGACTGCCGGGAAGAGACAGATTACCACCATGATCATACAGATGATCATGATAACGCCTGCTAATACTTTGACTTTTCCTGACCGAATGTCATATCCACGGATGACACCATCCTTTTTCGATTGATATTTGTCAAAAAACATAGCCTTTTCCTCCTCTATGCATCTTCTTCCGATCGAGTAGCTTTCATATATATGCCGCTTAAAATCACCAGGATGATACAGATCATTACAGATAATGCTGATGCCTTGGGTACATTATAATCACGGTAACCATAACGGTACATCAACATCATCAGCGAGATACTTGCATTGTTCGGACCTCCGTTTTTGAAGATCATGGGCTCATACATGATCTGGAACACAGAGATAAACTGAAGGATCAGCATGGTCTTGATGATTCCCTTCAGACTCGGCAGCGTAACATGACATACTCTCTGCCAGATAGATGCGCCGTCAATCGTTGCTGCTTCATACAGATCCGGGCTGATACCGCTGATATTCGCCATATAGATCAGCGCTGTAGATCCCGCACTTTTCCATGTCATCGTAATAATGATCAGTGGAATCGTCCATTTCGGATTATTCAGCCACACCAACGGTTCAATCCCAAGCTTTCCGAGAATGATGTTAAGCACACCGGTAGGACCCGGCAGGAAGAAATAGCTCCAGATCCAGATGGTAGCCAGTGTAGGCATGATATTGGGAAAATACACTCCCACCCGGAACAGTCCCTTCAAATGTACCGTCTCGGAAATCAATATTCCCATGATAATGGGGACAAAAAATCCGATTAAAAATGACCAGAATGTATACTTAAAAGTATTAAAAAAAGCTGCTTCAAAATCCACATCATGAATTACGTTATAATAATTTTCCAGTCCTGCAAATCCAGTGACTGTGTACATCTTGGCTGTACAAAAGCTCAATCGGATATTCTCCAGCAACGGTTCCCACACAAAAAAAGTAAACAACACTACAGTAGGAAGCATTACCAGCCATCCAAACAGATCTCTCTTTCTGAACTTACTCTTTTCCCTTTTTGCCGTCGTCATGTTCACACGCCTTCCTCTTACAATCCAACTGTTTGTCTGCCTTTTTTCTATGAAAACTTATATACGAAAACCTTATTTTTCAGTAACCGGAATCCCCACAGGGAACTCCGGCTACTGTTATCTGCTGCTTAATCAACTACATAATTATCAAGAATCTTCTGATAGTTAGCATTTGCTTCTCCCATCAGTGCTGCAACATCTGCATTCTTATCCGTCAGGACTGCCTGCAGTACCTTGGTCAGTTCTGCATACATATCCTGTGTGGAGCCGGGCTCTTCCAGTCTCAGACCGTCAGAAGAAGTTGCGTCAAAGTAGGACTGGAACATCTTAGGATCCACGTTGCCGTATTCCTCTACTATTGCTGCCTCAGCATCCAGGACATCCTGTGCTACCCAGCAGGGGAATCTCTTAATTACAGGAACGCCCTGATCCACCTTGTTCTGTGCATCTGCCTTCATGCCGGCAATGGAATCATCGGTTGCAACGGGTGCCTTACCCATAATCTCCAGGTAATCCAGTGCTGCATTGATTTCTGCTTCAGATGCATCTCTGGAGAACATGTAAGGAGTACCTCCATACAGAGAGTACTGGCCTCCGGGTCCTTCGGGAATCGGGCACATTGCCAGTTTATCAACAGGCAGACCATTTACCTGTGTCGGCTGATTTACAGCGTCATTTGCTGCTATGTACATTGCTGCGCCACCGGTTCCCAGCTGAGTAAATCCGGTTCCCCAGTCCTCAGACAGGGGATCTGCAGTCAGAACATCATAATCCCATTTTAAGGACTTCACATATTCCATTGCTGCGATTGCTTCATCGGAATCCAGATGAGCAGTAAAAGTTCCGTCATCATTCTGTGTACATAAAGTAGCACCGAAGTCCCATGCGATATTGGAGAAATGCCATCCACCGGCATTATCCTTGGCAAGGAGACATAAGCCAGCAGATCCTGTCTTTTCCTTAATGGTCTTAGCTGTCTCTGCCAGTTCATCCCAGGTCTTGGGATAGATGGGATATCCATCTGCATCTACCAGTCCTGCTTCCTCGAACACTTCTACGTTCAGCATCAGTCCAAGTGCATATCCGTCACGGGGAATGCCGTAGACTCTTCCGTTAGAATCGGAAAGCAGCGATTTGATGGAGGGATTCATTTTATCCAGCCATCCACGTGCCTCTAACTCATCCGTAATATCCGCTATTGCTCCTGCCTTGATCAGCTTCTGAGGCTCTGTAAACCAGGTCTCGAAGATGGTCGGACAGTTACCTGACTCTACCATAGGCATGAAAGTGTCCGTTGCATATTTGTAATATGCAGGTACACATGTTACATTTGGATGAAGCTCCTTCATGGCTGCAACATATCCCTCATGTACCTGAATGTCATCTGTCAACGTGTCTTCCGGCCAGATACCAAGAGTCAGCGTAACCTCCTCATTCTCCGTTGTCTCTTTGGTCTCTGCCGTTGCAGCTGCCTGCGTCTCTTCACTCTTGGTATCGGTTGCTGCCGATTGGTTA
>OHVU01000594.1_pt1 | contig 10371 bp, 10 predicted proteins | sample 1579551 | NCBI WGS metagenome assembly OHVU01 (sample SAMEA3882520, study PRJEB24775) | human gut metagenome | biome: human-associated habitat; feature: intestine environment; material: feces | place: Netherlands | collected 2009/2010 | reverse complement strand
TGGGCGCATTCGAATAAGTACTCATCTCACAACACCCTCATCCCGTCTTCTCCTTAAATATATATAGGGCCTCGGGGAGCCGTGCGGATTGTAGTTCCGCATGAACACTACCAGCGCTCTGTGGAGAATTGGGGGATGGGGATGCTTGTAGAGAGCAACAATCTTCAAACAACACAAGAGATGAAAAGAACAAAAGTGGTCGATGCACTCAAGTGTACCGACTTCGGAAAAGACATAAATGTGAAGGGCTGGGTGCGCTCGCATCGCAGCAGCAAGGCCGTAGATTTCATTGCCCTCAACGATGGCTCGACGATCAATAACATCCAGGTGGTGGTAGATCCGGCCACGGTGGATGCCGAGACGCTCAAGAGCATCACCACGGGAGCCTGCCTCAGCGTGGTCGGCACGCTCGTGGAGAGTCAGGGCAAGGGGCAGACCAGCGAGATCCAATGTAAGGAGATCGAGGTCTATGGTCTTTGTCCGGCCGACTACCCCATGCAGAAGAAGGGTCAGAGCTTCGAGTACATGCGCAAGTATGCCCATTTGCGCCTGCGCACCAACACCTTTGGCGCCGTCTTCCGCATCCGCCACAACATGGCCATCGCCATCCATAAGTACTTCCACGATCACGGATTCTACTATTTCCACACGCCGATCGTGACGGCCAGCGACTGCGAGGGCGCGGGCAACATGTTCCAGGTGACGACGCTCGACCTCGACCGTGTCGCCAAGGCGGGAGAGGTGGACTACTCCAAGGACTTCTTTGGAACGAAGACCAACCTCACCGTGAGCGGCCAGCTCGAGGGTGAGCTTGGAGCCACGGCTCTCGGCGCTATCTATACTTTCGGACCGACCTTCCGTGCCGAGAACAGCAACACGCCGCGCCACCTGGCTGAGTTCTGGATGGTGGAGCCGGAGGTAGCCTTCCTCGACCAGGAGGGACTGATGGACCTCGAGGAGGACTTCATCAAGTATTGCGTCAACTGGGCCCTGGACAACTGCCGTGACGACCTGGAGTTCCTCAACAAGATGATCGACAAGCAGCTCATCGCCACGCTTGAGTCGGTAGTCAAGGAGGACTTCGTCCGACTGACCTACACCGAGGGTATCAACATCCTGGAGGAGGCGGTCAAGAACGGTCGCAAGTTTGAGTTCCCCATCACGGGTTGGGGTATGGACCTGTCGAGCGAGCACGAGCGCTACCTCGTGGAGGAGCACTTCAAGCGCCCCGTCATCATGACCGACTATCCGAAGGAGATCAAGGCCTTCTATATGAAGCAGAACGAAGACGGCAAGACCGTAGCAGCTATGGACTGCCTCGTACCCGGTATCGGCGAGATCATCGGCGGCAGCCAGCGTGAGGACAACCTGGAGATCCTGGAGAAGCGTATGGAAGAGCTTGGACTGAACAAGGAAGATTATCAGTTCTATCTGGATCTGCGCCGTTACGGTTCTGCACGCCATGCAGGCTTTGGACTGGGCTTCGAGCGTTGCGTAATGTATATCACCGGAATGGGCAACATCAGAGATGTTATCCCGTTCCCTCGTACTGTAAATAACTGCGACCTGTAATGTATGATGCCAATCCCACGATATGCGAATATTGGGTAGGGTGCTATGTGCCAGTGGCACATGTCTAGCACGGACCGAAGCGGAGCGGAGACGTGGGAGTGCGTAGCACGGAGCAATCCGCAGGCATCAAAGTCGGGGGCTTTTGACCCCGACATCATTTTATATGACTATGGTATTTTTTGACAAAGCAAACTTGTAATGTGATAAAGTACTGTGGTATTATGATGTCTGGGTGAAAGGTTATCTTGCAACCCAGACATTATATTTTTACGGAATGAATTGCAGTAAGGGGTTAAGGGGAGTTCACGGAAAGGAAACAGGATGGATTTAAACGGCTTACCACAGACCGTGCAGAACTTCATAAACGATACTATCCAATATAGAGAATCAGGCAACTGTCTGGACTATGACACCTGCCAGAAAATATTGGAGTATGCGGCAGATACCGGATCACAGAAGCTGACAGGGCTTGGACTCTATTATCTGGCGGAGTGTTATTGGCAGAAGGGCGAGTATGAGAACACCATGCAATGCCTTACAGAGGGTGTCGGTTGCCTGGAAAATGCCCGGATGTACGAGCTGTTGGCCAAAGCCCATAATATGATGGGAGCGGTGTCCGACCGGAAGAATAACCGGATGTTGGCGCTCCGCTCCTACTATAACAGCCTGAAATATGCGGAAAAATATCATTTTTATTATATACAGGGCATGGCGGAGAGCAATATTGCCTATACCCTGGTCAGAATGCGCCTGCGGCAGGAGGCGATACAGCATTACCGTATAGCGATCGCCTGCTATGATAAGTCAGAAAAAACATATCAGCTGAATTATAACAGGATCAACTGTATGATCGAGTGCGGCTGCTGTCACATGTACCTGGGAGAAATGGAAGAAGCCCTGCAGCTTTGGAATGAAATAGAGAAGATCCTCAGAGAAGCACCGGAAAGCTATTATTCGAAAATAACATTAGAAATGTATCGTATTCCCTGCGAATTATTAAAAGGGCATGAGGAAGAGGCTTTAAAGCTTGCATCAGATCTTCTGGAGCAATTGTCAGACCGGGATGTTTTTGAAGAGATCATGGATGAACTGGTGATCCTGGCGGGAATCCTGGCTATCCTGCCCGATGGAAAATATCTGGAGGAACTGATCCGGATCATCGATGAAAAACATATTGAAGTGTATTACAATATCTTCCTGGATCTGTATCCTTTTAAAGTGCAGAGCATATTACGCAAAGGAGACATGGGGGAATATGTGAAATATACCCGGCAATATTTAGAAACATATGAAAAATTCCGGCAGGAAAATCACCGCGCGTTGGTCGGTGTTATGGAATTACAGGACCGGTTGAGAAATGTAACGCTTGACAGAGAGAATATGCAGGCTTCTAACCGTGTACTGGAGGATCTTGCCATGCATGACGAACTGACCGGATTGGCTAATCGTACTTATTTACATGAATATCTGACCGGCTGCTTTGAACACGCCTATGCGGAAGAAAAGCTTCTGGGCGTGGAGCTTATGGATATTGATTTTTTCAAAGAGTACAATGATCACTACGGTCATCTGATGGGGGACCGGTGTCTGAAAGCCATTGCCGGAGTTCTGCAAAAGATACAGACTCCGGGACAGGTATTTTGTGCCAGATACGGTGGCGATGAATTTATGATCGTATATACCGGGATGACAGTGGAGCAGATCCGGAGAATTTCAGAGGACATTCTCAGAGAGGTCCGTATGTTAAAAATACCTCATGAGTGCAGCAGGTGCAGTAAATACGTATCCATCAGCCAGGGAGTCTTTGCAAGAATCCCGATGGAAAATAACAGAGAGTGGGATTTCACTTCCAGAGCGGATGAGCTTCTCTATAAGGCAAAAAACTGTGGAAGAGACGGCATCTGTCTGTCCACAGAAAAGTCCAGTGATAAGTGTATAGAGATCAAATAAACAGCGCAGACAGCGCGGATGGGAGAGCGTAGTATGTTAGTTCAGAAATACAAAGACATGCTGTCGGGAAAATCAGTGATCCGGCAGCTTTCGGAATTCGCTACGGCAAGAGGACAGGAGATCGGATACGAGAATGTATTTGATTACAGCCTGGGGAATCCTTCCGTTCCGGTTCCCAGAGAATTTACCGACCGTATGATCCATATGCTGGCGACGAAGGAACCGTTGGAACTGCACGGCTATAGTCCCAGCCTCGGTATTACAAGTGTCAGGGAGGCAATTGCGGAGAACCTGGAGAAGAGATTCGGCCTGCCCTATCGCAAAGAGCACATTTTTATGGCGTCTGGGGCGGCGGGAGCGCTGGCACATGCTTTTCGTCTGGTGACGGAGCCGGGAGATGAGATCCTGACTTTTGCACCGTTTTTCCCGGAATATCATCCTTATGTGGATCTCACCGGGGCAGTACTGAAGGTGGTTCCGCCCAATCTGGAGAACTTCCAGATCAACTTCGAGGCGTTTGAAGAGATGCTGACAGAGAAGGTCAAGGCAGTACTGATCAATACTCCCAACAACCCCTCCGGTGTGGTATATTCCACCCCGACATTGCAGAGACTGGCAGATATCCTGAGAGAAAAGTCCAAGGAATACGGTCATATTATTTATCTAATCTCTGATGAACCTTATCGTGAGATCGTGTTTGAAGGCGTAGACAGTCCCTGCGTATCCTATTTTTATGACAATACCATCATGTGTTATTCTTTCTCCAAATCACTGTCCCTGCCGGGAGAGCGTATCGGTTATGTGGCAGTGAACCCGGCATGTGAGGATGCGGAGACCATGATCAATATGTGTGGACAGATCTCCCGCGGTATCGGACATAACTGTCCTCCTTCCATTATCCAGCTGGCAGTGGCACAGGTACTGGACAAGACAGCGGATCTGTCGGTGTATGAGACGAATATGAACATCCTCTATAAAGAACTGCTAGACCTGGGATTCACCTGTGTGAAGCCCGGCGGAACTTTCTACATTTTCCCGAAGGCGCTGGAAGAGGATGCCAAGGTATTCAGCCAGAAAGCATTGAAATATGATCTCGTTCTGGTACCGGGCGACAGCTTTGGCGCACCCGGATATTTCCGCATGGCCTACTGTGTGGACACGGAGAAGGTAGAGAGATCTCTGGAAGCCTTTCGAAAATTTGTAAAGACTGAGTACGGAAAGGAGTCATTGTAAGATGTATCAGGCAGGACTGGTATTGGAAGGCGGTGGCATGAAGGGTGTCTATACCGCCGGAGTGTTGGACTTTTTTACCGAAAAAGGAATTGACTTCTCCCATATCTATGGGGTATCTGCCGGAGCGTGCCATATGTGCAGCTATCTGTCCAGACAAAAGGGACGGGCGCTGAGTGTCAGTGTGGACTATCTGGATACGAGACGATATTGCAGTCTGGAGAGCTTATTGACCAGCGGAGATCTGTTCAATGTGGATTTCTGTTATCACCTGATCCCGGAATATCTATATCCGTATGACTATGAAACATTTGAAAAATATCCCGGCAAGGCCTACAGCGTGGTGACCAACATCGAGACGGGACAGCCGGAGTATCTGCGTGTCCGTGATATCCGAAAGGATATTGACAAGATCCGTGCTTCCGCATCCCTGCCGTTAGTGGCACGGAATGTAAAAATAGATGGGAAGCTGTATCTGGACGGCGGCATCAGCGATGCGATCCCTCTGGAAAAATCAATCCTGGACGGCAACCGTAAAAACATTGTTGTCATGACCAAGGAAGTGGGATTCGTGAGAAAACCCGCCTCCGCATCGCAGTTAGGACTCATAAAACTCAGATATCTGAAATATCCTAAAGTATATGAACTTATGGCAGACAGACATATCCGTTATAATGAGAGCCTGGACTACATTGAAAGACAGGAGAAATGTGGTCAGGCATTCGTGATCCGTCCTCATAAAAAGAGTGATGTGGGACGGATCGAGAAAGACAAGGACAAACTGATCGCCTTATACGAAGAGGGGTATCGGGAGGCAGAAGCCTGCTATGAGGATCTGCTGGCATATCTGGAAAAATAAGTACTAAAAATATAAGAAAGTATAGAGAGAAAAGAAATGTTAGAAATTATCAAAGCGATTATTTACGGTATTGTAGAAGGTATTACCGAATGGCTGCCGATCAGTAGCACGGGACACCTGATCCTGGTGGAACGGCTGATCCCTTTTCAACAGACCAGTGAAGGATTTTTCGATATGTTCGATGTAGTCATTCAGCTGGGAGCTATTTTAGCGGTGGTTGTATTGTTCTGGAACAAGATCTGGCCCTTTTACCTGAAGAAAAATAAGCAGCCGAAAAAGGGAGGCATTGTAAAATCCGCAAAAGATCCCGCAGTGGGAAATGTGGCATTGAGCATGGATGCTTTCTGGATGTGGGATGTATCCCGGCAGTCGTATACGGTCTGTTATTTGATGATGCGGTGGGAGAAGCCTTCCAAAAAGAGATCGGAAGCAGTGGTGTTACGATCCAGGTCATAGTGGTAGCTGTAATGCTGGTAGTGGTCGGCGTACTGTTTATCGTGATCGAGAATTGGAATAAGGACCGTGTACCTACCACAACAAAATTGTCTCAGCTGACCTACAGAGATGCACTGATCATCGGTCTGTGCCAGCTGGTAGCGGCGGCACTGCCCGGAACCTCCCGCTCCGGAGCTACGATCCTGGGAGCTATTATGATTGGTATATCGAGAACAGTGGCAGCGGAATTTACCTTCTTTCTGGCGATTCCCGTTATGTTTGGAGCCAGCCTCCTGAAGGTACTGAAGTTCGGATTTGCATTCACGGGAATGGAGCTTGCCTGCCTGCTGGTCGGTACGGTGGTATCCTTCATTGTATCCCTGTTCGTACTTCGTTTCCTGATGGGATACATTAAAAAGCATGATTTTAAAGTCTTCGGATGGTACCGGATCGTACTTGGTATTATCGTATTACTGTACTTCCTTGTATTCGCATAACAGTTGACAATTATAGGGAAAAGGAATACACTACCCTTATCGAGCGCCGGAATACGGTACTTGTGAGGAGAATGAAAATGTTTTTTGTACATGATTCGTACAGAAGGGAGACGGTAACATGGCAATAGTTAAGAAAACTGTAGCACCAGTAGCAGCAGCGAAAGTGGAAGCGCCTAAGGCAGAAGTGAAGAAAGCAGCACCGACAACTCCAGTTAAGACAGAAACTAAGACCGCTGTGAAGGAAGCTGAGAAGGCACCTGTAGCAAAGGCTGAAGTAAAAGCACCTGTAAAGGCAGAGGTTAAAAAGCCCGCAGCTAAGAAAGAGACAGCAAAAAAGGAAACCGCTAAGAAAGCACCCGCTAAGAAACCCGCAGCAAAAAAAGCAGAGTTAAAGAGCGAGATCAGTGTTCAGTTCGGCGGCAAGTCCTATTCTCAGGAAGATCTGCTGAAGATTGCAAAGGATGTATGGAAATACGACCTGAAGCAGAAGGCAGCTGATCTGACCAGCGTAGAATTATATGTAAAACCCGAAGAGAGCATGGTTTACTATGTAATGAACAAAGAGACCACCGGAAGCTTCTACATATAAACTATTCAGAGTAATAAAAAATAAGTATATATACGTTGAATGCTTGCATTCATAAGGATATATACTTATTTTTATATTACGAAGTAACCCTATGAGCAAAAGGAAAGCACCGAAGGTGCGGTTTTGCGAATAGGGTCTGAATAGTTTACCAGGCCCCAAAGTTGAATAATCACTTTGGGGTCTTTGTATCATTATTATCACAATGTTAAAGGATGACAGAATGCAGAAAAAATCAGAAAAGATTATTCTCACATTATATCTGCTGGGTTTTCTGGCACTGGCGCTTACCATCGCCCTGTTGCAGCCCCTGGCCAATACACCGCCCCTGTTCGGCAACCCGCCCGATGAGCATGCGAGATATCTGATCCCGCAGTTTATCTGCAGATACGGCAGAATCCCCACGGGACTGGAGGAAGAAGTGCGGATTCCGGCGTATGGATTTTCTTATGCGTTGTATAACGTGTTTCCTTATATTGTACAGGGGTATATCATGCGTTTTGTCAGCCTGTTCACGGAATCCGAGATCGCGTTGCTGTACACGGCACGCCTGGTGAATGTGACTTTCGGACTGCTGATGGCAGTTGTTGTATACTTTATTGGGAAGAGAGTATTTCAGGATGACAGATTCCGTTGGCTGTTCTGTTTCGCGGTGACCTATCTGCCGGAAGGACTGTTTATGCATACTTATGTGAATACGGATTCCTGCTGCATGCTGTCCACGGCGATGATGGTATATGCGCTGGTCTGTGTCTACAGGGACGGCATCAACGTCCGGAACAGTCTGTGGATGAGCGGAGGTATTATTTTATGCGCACTTTCTTATTATAATGCTTATGGATATATCGTAAGCTGCATTTTACTGTTTGTAATGTTCTTTTTACAGAAAAAGGAGAGTGGCGGCTATTCTTATGACTGGAAGAAGATGTTAAAATACGGCTGCTTTATTGCGGCGGTGGTCCTGATAGGAATCGGATGGTGGTTCATTCGAAGTTATATAGTACTGGACGGAGATCTGTTAGGACTTGCCACCCGGGAAAAAATGGCAATACAGTATGCGGTAGAGAGCGTAAATCCCCTGACGATGCAGACCTATCACTCCATGGGATATACAGTATTCGAAATGTTCCGGGAACGATATACCTTGTCCGGACTGTTCCACAGCTTTGTGGGGGCATTTGGTTCCATGTCCATATATGGCTCCATCTGGCTGTACCGGGCATATAAAGTATTTTTTGCAGCAGGCATTGTGGGAGCGCTTCTGTATCTGATCCGTTATAAAAAGCGTCGTAAAATATCCGGAAGAGAATGGTTCTTTCATATCAATATGTTGTATTGCATTTTCATGCCGGTTTTTCTGACAATTTATTATGCATATACCACAGATTATCAGAACCAGGGACGTTACCTGCTCCCGGCATTGATCCCGCTAATGTATTACATGACAAAAGGGATTCAGAAGCTTTCGGAAATCAGCTTCAGAGGCAGGACTTTTCCGAGATGGCTGGTAAATGCAGGCATTGCGGTATGCTTCCTGATCATTATCGGAGGCGCAATAGAAATGGTATATATACGGGCACTTCCCGTGTATTTAGAGACAGGACTGGTACTGGAATAGTGCCGGTCCTGTTTTTATATTTTATTAATAATCTTTAGAATTATTTTCCGGAAAATCGGTTGACAATAATACCCGGTAGTGATATTTTAGGGTAAGAAGATGTTAGCACTCCTTTTAGATGAGTGCTAATAATCCCAAAGGGAGTGATGGAATGCAATTGGATGACAGAAAAAGAATTATATTGCAAGCCATTATCCGGAACTACTTGGAAACGGGAGAGCCGGTAGGCAGCAGGACCATTTCGAAATATACGGATCTGAATCTAAGTTCGGCAACCATTCGGAATGAGATGTCAGATCTGGAGGAGATGGGTTATATCATACAGCCCCACACTTCCGCAGGAAGAATTCCTTCCGATAAGGGATATCGCTTCTATGTGGATACCATGATGGCGACCAGAGAGCAGGAAGTCAATGAGATGAAGGATATGCTCTTAGAGAGACAGGATAAGCTGGAGAACCTGTTAAAACAGGTAGTCAAGACCCTGGCTCAGAACACACAGTATGCCACCATGATCAGTGCTCCGCAGGTACATCATAACAAGGTGAAGTTCATCCAGCTGTCCCGGGTAGATGCCGGACAGATTTTGGCAGTCATCGTTGCCGAAGGCAATGTGATCAAGAACAATATCCTGGCAGTGGATCGGGAACTGGATGATGAGACGCTTTTGAAGCTGAATATCCTGCTGAACACACACCTCAATGGTTTGTCCATGGAGGAGATCAATTTGGGAATGATCGCAGCGATGAAACAGCAGGCCGGAATCCACAGTGAAATCGTCAGTGAGGTGATCGATGCCGTGGCAGATGCCATCAAGGCAGATGAAGATCTGGAGATCTACACCAGCGGCGCGAACAACATTTTCCGGTATCCGGAGCTGGCAGATCAGTCCAAGGCAAGTGAACTGATCAATGCTTTCGAGGAGAAGCAGCAGTTAGGCGGTCTGATCCAGGAATCCCTGGCAGACGAGGGCAGCACAGGTATCCAGGTGTACATCGGAGACGAGACACCGGTGCAGGGCATGAAGGACTGCAGTGTTGTGACCGCTACTTATGAATTAGGCGAAGGCATGAAGGGAACCATAGGAATCATAGGTCCCAAGAGAATGGATTATGACAAGGTCATCGGAACGCTGCGGACGGTGCAGAACCAGTTGGATGACCTTTACCGCAAAGAATAGACAGATTCCAGAAAGGAAAGTAAGAATGGCAGATCAGGAAAAAGAAATATTAGAGGAAGAAATGGAACAGGATCTTTCGGATGCCGAAGAACTGAAAGAAGAGACAGAAGATGAGGAGCCTGTGAGCAAGGAAGACAAAAAGGCAGCAAAGAAGCAGGCAAAACTGAACAAAAAGGAAGATTCCTACAAGGAGAAGATCGATCAGCTGGAAGACAGAGTAAAGCGTCAGATGGCAGAGTTCGAGAACTTCCGTAAGAGAACCGATAAAGAGAAGCAGGCGATGTTCGATACCGGTGCCAAGAGTGTGATCGAGAAGATCCTTCCGGTAGTAGATAATTTTGAAAGAGGTCTGGCAACGGTTCCCGAGGAATCCAAAGAAGATCCTTTTGTAGACGGTATGAACCGTATCTACAAACAGCTGATGACAGAGCTTGAGAATATCGG
>OHVU01000586.1_pt1 | contig 10448 bp, 8 predicted proteins | sample 1579551 | NCBI WGS metagenome assembly OHVU01 (sample SAMEA3882520, study PRJEB24775) | human gut metagenome | biome: human-associated habitat; feature: intestine environment; material: feces | place: Netherlands | collected 2009/2010 | reverse complement strand
TTCGCAGTTCACGGTCCAGTCGCCCAGACCCTGATTGTCGTCATTCCGGGTGCCGAACCAGCCATCGTCCAGCACCATCATCTCCACGCCGAGAGAGGCCGCTTTTTCAGCGATCTTTACAATCTTTTCGGTGTTGAAATCAAAATAGGTGGCCTCCCAGTTGTTGATCAGCACCGGGCGGCGTTTGTCCTTCCACGGGCCGCGGCAGATGTTGCGCCGCAAAAAGCGGTGGTACTGCTGGGAAAGCGGGGTCAGACCCTCTGCCGCAAAGGAGAGGATTACCTCCGGGGTGTCAAAGGTCTCGCCCGGCTTCAGGTTCCACGCAAAACGTTCCTCCTGAATGCCGCTCACTACCCGGACAAGCCCGGTCTGAGAGCACTCCACGTCCATCTGGTAGCTGCCGGAATAGACCATCATCACCCCGTAGCAGGCACCGCTGGTCTCCGTTGCATCCTGCTGACAGAGGATGAGGAAGGGATTATTGTGGTGGCTGGAGCTGCCCCGCACCGAAGAAATGGTCTGGATATTGGTGCCCACAGCTTCCCGCTCCAGCTGCCGTTCCATAGCGTGTCTGCCATGGAAATGCAGCAGATCCCATCTGCCAAAGGGCAGATCCAGACAGGCAGATGCCGCCTTGTCCAGCCGCAGCGGGTTATCTCCGTGGTTTGTCAGCCGCGCCGCACGGGTGATGACATCCTGCTGTGCAAACACGCCGTACAGCAGCTCCAGCGTCAGACCGGTGGCCTCGTCCTGCATTCGGACGATCAGGGTCTCGGCATCGTTTTCCTCTGCGTGGGCACAGGGCAGACCGGTCAGCTGATATTTGCCAGCCTCCACCGTGTGGCTCACATAGGTAAAGTCTGCGCCAAAGGCGCCACGGCTGTCGGCCACCGTCAGGCAGGAGAGACGAAAATCGCCCACGTTGCAGCCGGTATACTCCTGCGGGAGCAGATCCGGGGAAACGCCCCGGTGGGTGCGGTAAGCGTAGTAATCTGGCGAGAATCCCCGGTCTGTGCGGGGATACAGCTGCATCAGATCCCCGGTGCCGATGGTTTTGCCGTAGTACAGATGCAGCAGGTGCCCCAGCGCATCCACCTTCATGTGGTAACTGGTATGGGCGGTCTCCAATACAAAAATGCGTGCCTCGGAATCAAATCGAATACTCATGGATCCTATACCTCAACGAGATTATTTTTAATAGAAATGCCGACAGACAGGCGGTCGTGTCGGAACGGCCGGGTCGATTTTTCTTACTTTTGTCAGCTTTTACAAAAGCAGCGAGAAAATTTTGTGCATCATCACATTGCACAGTTTCTTTTTTCTTGTTGTGCCATTATTATACTATCTGCCAGTAGTTTCGTAAATGCAAAAATGCGACTTGTTATATCTCAATCTGTCTTTCATAGAGCAGCATTACAGCGAAGATATTTCCATCGAGGATATCTCCTCCTTCTGCGGACTGAACCGCAGCTATTTCAGTAAGGTGTTCCGAGATACCATGGGCGAAAGCCCACAGGGGTTCCTGCTGCACTACCGCATGGCACGGGCGGCACAGCTGCTGACTGAAAGCCGCCTGCCCATCAGCACCATCAGCACCATGGTCAGCTATCCCAATCAGCTTCACTTTTCCCGCGCTTTCAAAAATGTATATGGCATCAGCCCACGGGACTATCGTGCAAAGCATCTTGCACTATAAAAATTGGTCTCCTTCTCCACTGTACATCTTTCGTTTTTCTGACATATAACAACACCCCATTTGTCTGACCGAATACTGTCGGACAAATGGGGTGTTGTTCATTCAGGGGCGCACCCTGTTTTTTGTTTTGCCTTATTTCACCTTGTTCCGCAGTTCTTTTTTCGTTGCCCACAGGCTGTAAGCGCAGGCCACTACTTCCGACACCCAGAACGCAAACCACGCTTTTTCGATGCCCATGGTGCGGATGAGAAGCCACAGGCAGGGCACCAGCACCACCAGTTGCCGCAAGGCAGCGCCGATCATATTGACCACGCCGTTGCCAAGACCGGAGGCAAAGTAGCCGCACAATATGGTGATGACCGCAAACAGGAAAGTCACCGAAATGATGCGCAGAGCGGGCACACCGAAAGCCAGCATCTCGTCACTGGCAGAGAACAGCCCCAGCACCTGGCCGGGGAAGAACTCAAAAATGCAGAAGCCCAGCACCATGATCCCCTCTGCATAGCACACCGCCACGCCGGTGGGCAGCAGGACTTTCCAGGCCTGCTGCACCCGGTCGGACTGACCGCTGCCGTAGTTGAAGCCTACCACCGGGATGGCCGCTTGTCCCAAGCCGTTCACCGGCATCATCAGGAAGTTTTGCAGCTTATAGTAGATGCCGAAGAACGCTACCGCCGTGGAGGACACCCCCAGCAGAATGCCGTTGACCGCAAAGGTCATCACGCTGCCGATGGCCTGCATCACGATGGTGGGCAGCCCCACCCGGTAGATGTCGGCCACATCCTGCCACAAAAAGCGATAGCCCTTCAGCCGGACGTGGATGACCGGGTTTTTGACCCGGTTGAACCACAGCGCCGCCGCTGCACCGATGAGCTGCCCGATAACGGTGGCAATGGCTGCGCCCCGGATGCCCATGGCCGGGCAGCCCAGCAGACCAAAGATCATGATGGGGTCAAGAATAATGTTGACCACTGCACCGATAATGAGGGAAACCATAGACAGCACCGTGTCACCCACAGCTTGCAAGAGCCGCTGCCCGTAGGTCTGCAAAAAGATGCCCCAGCAGAACACGAGATTCACCGAGAGGTATTCCCGGCACAGCTGCTGCAATTCGGGATCACCCGTCAGGGCGGCAGCGATCTGGTTCGAGAACAGCAGCCCCACCAGCGTAAACACCAGCGAAGTGCCCAGCATCAGAAACAGCCCGGTGGTGGCGGCACGGCAGGCTTCCTCCGGCTTTTTCTGCCCCAGCTTCCGGGAGAGCAGGGCGTTCAGACCAACGGCGGTGCCCACGCCAATGGCGATCATCAAAAACTGGATGGCATATACAAGAGAGGCGGCGGTCAGGGCAGTTTCCGACAGACGCGCCACAAAAATACTATCCACGATGTTGTACAGCGATTGGATGAGCAGCGACAGCATCAGCGGTACCGCCATGGTGTACAGCAGGGGGCGGATGGGCATTTCTGCCAGTTTGTTTTTCGGGTTCATAGGTCCTCCTTTTCGGGCAAACAAAAAAGCGTGAAATCGTTGAGGGGTAGCTTTCCCTCAGGATTTCACGCTTTGTAAGCCGGCTTTTTGTATTCTTAACGGAAGGTATTATACCGGAGTTTTTTCAAAATTGCAAGAAGGATTTTGAAAAATCACAGCAGTGCGTTTTCCAGATCGCTCAGCATTTCGCTCAGTGCCTGAATGCCGCCCTCTGCGGTGTACCAGACATTCGGGTGTGCCAGATAAACGACGTGGCCGTTCTTGTAAGCATCCGTGCTCTTGACCAGCTCGTTTTCCAAGATCTCCTGCGCCAGCTGTGCGCCATCGGTGCCAATGGCTGCATCACGATCCATTGCGAAGATGTAGTCGGGGTTCTTGTCCACAATGAACTCGAAGGAAGCCTCGTTGCCGTGGGTCGAGGTGTCGATATTGGCATCCACGCCGATGTTCTCAAAGCCGATCTCCTTGCCGATGATGGAGCAGCGGCCATCGTTGCCCAGAACATTGAAGCTGCCGCTGGTGGTCATGCCGACGATGGCAGTCTTGCCCTCTGCAAAGGCTTTCAGGGCGTCGATGCGGCTGTCAAAATCCGCCATCAAAGCTTCCACATGGTCTTCCAGACCAAAGATAGAAGCGATGGTCATGGCGTTTTCACGGGTGCTTTCCACAACGCCCTTTTCGGCGTCGGTCGCAAGGAAAACAACGGGTGCGATCTCGCACAGAGCATCATAGGATTTGGACAGGCGTCCGCCGATAAAGATGATGTCCGGCTCGCAAGCCATGACTGCTTCCATATCGGCTTCCTTGATGTTGCCAAGGTTCACAATGCTGTCATTGGTGACATAGCTCTGAAGATAATCCAGAGAGGTAGATGCCGTGCCAACCACACGGTCGCCAACGCCCAGTTCATCCAGAATGTCCAGAGAAGCAAGGTCGAGGATTGCGATGCGCTGCGGGTCAAAGGGCACTTCCACGTCCACTAACTCCTTTGCACCGTTGAACGCCTTGATGGTCACAGATTCCGGTGCAGCTTCCGAAGAGGCTGCGGTTTCGCTGGATGCTGCCACAGAGGACACCACAGAGCTTGCCGTGGAGGAGGAAGCGCCGCAGGCGGCGAGAACACCCGCTGCACTCACAGCGGCCATAGCGGTCAAAAATGAACGACGAGAAATTTTCTTCATAAGAATGCTCCTTTTAAAAAGTACTGAAATCAATAATATATCGACAAAGGCTTGCCTTCGATCTGCATGATCTCAAAGTCTACCTTGTAGATATCGGACAGGTTTTCTTTGGTGATCACTTCCTGCACCGTGCCAAACTTTGCGATTTTTCCATTCACAAAGGCGCAGATGTAGTCGGAATAAAACGCAGCATAGTTGATCTCGTGCAGAACAAGGATCACCGTTTTGCCCAGCTCATCGCACAGGCGGCGGACGATGCGCATGAGGTTGGTTGCGTGGTAAATATCCAGATTGTTGGTCGGTTCATCCAGCAGGATATACTCGGTGTCCTGCGCAATGACCATGGCAATATAGGCACGCTGCCGCTGACCGCCGGACAGTTCATCGATGAACTGCTCCTCAAAATCGCCCAGCTCCATGTAGGCAATGGCACGGTCAATGATCTCGTTGTCCTCTTTGGTCAGCCGCCCGCCGGAGTACGGAAAGCGGCCAAATGCAACCAGTTCCCGGACGGTCAGCTTCATCTGGACATTGTTGGCTTGGGTCAGGATGGCGAGCCGCTTGCTCAGCTCCCGGCTTTTCCAGCGCGTGATCTCCGTCCCCTCAAAATCCACAATTCCGCTGTCCCGTGCGATCAGGCGGGACAACATTCCCATCACAGTGGATTTTCCCGCACCGTTCGGACCGATGAGGGAAAGGACTTTGCCTTTCGGAATTTCAAAACTCACGCCATCGACAACGGCTTTGCCATCGTAGCGTTTGGTGATCTCTTTTACAAACATGGTGTTATGCCTTTCTCTGGGTGAGCAGCAGATACAGGAAATACACGCCGCCGCCCACGGTGATGAACACGCTGACCGGAACCGAGTAAACGAACACCCGTTCCACCAGAAGCTGTCCGCCGATCAGAACAGCCATACCGAACAAAACAGAGCCGGTGATGAGCTGGCTGTGCCGGTAGGTACGCAGGAACTGCCGGGAAAGGTTGGCAATGATAAGCCCCAGAAATGCCAGCGGCCCGACCATAGCGGTGGCTGTTGCAATGTACAGTGTGACCCCCAGCAGCAGGCGGCGGATGCAGCGGTCATAGTCCACACCCAGATTGATGGCCTGATCTTTGCCCAGTGTCAGAACGTCCAACAGCGCAAGCTCTTTCCGGAAGGCAAAGGCGACCAGCGCCAGAACCGCAACGGACAGTACCAGAATCGCCGAATTGACATTGGAAAAGCTGGCGACCAGATCCGTCAGCAGCGTGTCGTACTCGTTGGGGTCCATCACACGGGTCAAGGTCGTCTGGATGCTGGAAAAGAACGAGGTCAGCACCGTGCCGATGAGCAGGACGTACAGAACATTGTGGTTCGTTTTCCGGAACAGATAGCTGTAAATTACGGTGGCAACAGCGCCCATAATGGCAAGGTCTACCGCAAAGGCTGCGTTGGCATTGACCGCCAGAAAGCTGCCCGAACCCGCCACAAAGAACACCGCCGTGTGGATCAGCGAATAAAGCTGGTCCATGCCCAGCAGGCAGGGCGTGACGATGGTGTTGTTGATGATGGACTGAAACACGATGGAGGCACTTCCAATGGCAAATGCCGTGATGAGCATGGCGATCAGCTTGGGCGTACGGATGCGCATGGCGTAGGCAAATAATTTTTGGTTTTCAAAGTGGACTCCGACCGTCATATAGCCTACGCAGGCCAGCAGAACAAGAAGCAGAAGGATCAGCAGGCGCAGATGGTTTTTGTGCGTTTTCATGCTGCACCTCCGGTTTTCTTGGCAGCTTTGCCCAGCCGGACTGCCTTGCGTCCATGCCGAAGCCGATACAGCAGCAGACCGACAAACAGGATACTGCCGATAACGCCAACGATCAGCTCGATGGGCAGCTCGTAGGGATAGATCACAACCCGTCCGATCATATCGCAGACCAGCACGAACAATGCGCCAAACAGAGCGGTATCCACCAGCGTTCCGCGGATCTGGTCACCCTTGAACATTGCTACGATATTGGGCACGATGAGACCGATGTAGGAGATCGAGCCGACCACCACAACAACGGATGCCGTGATCATGGCAGCGATGGTCAGCCCCATAAACAGCACCAGATCATACGGAACGCCGAGGTTCTGAGAAAAATCTTTTCCCATGCCCACGATATTGAAGTGGTTGGCAAATACAAATGCCAGAACCACCAGCGGCACCGTCAGCCAGACAAGCTCATACCGCCCACGAATGACGGTGGAAAAATGACCGACCAGCCAGCTGGAAAGAGCCTGTGTCATTTCATATTTGTAGGCAAGATAATTGGTAACGCCCATTACGATGTTGGAGAACATGATGCCGACCAGCGGAACCATGACAACATCCTTGAACTGGATACGCTGGATGAACCAGACAAAGACCCATGTACCGAGAACGGCACAAACGAAGGAAAAGGCTGCGCGTCCCCACAGGGTAGAACCCGGTGCAAACAGCAAAGCCAGCAGAATGCCAAACTGCGCAGAAGAGATCGTTGCGCCTGTGGTGGGCGAAACAAACTTGTTCATGCAGAGCTGCTGCATGATAAGCCCCGCCACGCTCATGCCGATGCCTGTGCAGAGGATGGCAAGCAGACGCGGCAGGCGGGAGATCAGAAAGATCTCCCATGTTTCCACGCTGCCTGTAAACAGGTCAGAAGGCCGGATGTCCAGCACCCCGACAAACAAAGAACAAACCGAAAGAATCATCAGCAGAACGCCGAGAAAAACAGTGGAACGATGATTACGAATGAAAAGCCCTCCTCAAGATTAGTGCAAACTAACTTTTTTGAAAATAAAAAGAGAACGCCTGCGTGTGAAGAAACTGGTCTTACGTGTTCACACACAGCGCGTTCTGCTGAAGGGATTATATCATAAGGCATCAATGGGTTTCAAGTGGCAAACTCGCACGAAGGTTTTTCATGGCAAACTGCCATGCTTTGTTAATTCCTACAAAGTTGCTCCGATTTATATCCGCACCAAAAAGGATAGGATTGAATTTTAAAATATACGATAAAAAATGCAAAAAATAAATGCAAAGGCGATTCTTCACAAAAAGAGCCCTTGCATTTGTTGGTAAAAATCACCATGCGGCTTCAGCGCAAAACCTCCAGCAGACGCCTGCCGGCTTCCTGCTGCGATTCCCCAAACGCCACCGCCAGCTCCTCCCGCAGGACACGCTCTACCATCTGGTAGAAGTAGGTATCCATGGCGTTGATCTTTCGGCCGCGGCTTTGCTGCTGGGTCTGCTTTTGCCCCAGCTCCTTGAACAGGGTCAGGTACTGGTAAAAATCATTGGTGTGCAGCAGCGCCTGATAGTGTTCTGCCAGCGCTGTCTGTACCCCCGCCGGGATAGGCAGCTTCTCCGCTTTGATGCGTGCAAGGTCGGCTTCCGCCTGCTGTGCCGGGGTCACCGGGCGCAGCGCCGCTTCCTTTTCCGTGGGGATATAGCTGCGGTCGTGGGAATCCGAAAAATAAGGCCGGAGGGTGTAATACTCTCTGGCGGACTCATCGCAAAAGCGCCGCAGCCCGACCCCTTCCACCTCGTGCACTCCCAGATTTCCGTAAACCACCAGCGCTCCCGCCTGAAACCGTGACATGGTATTTTCCTCGTTTCCTTGTATGGAAGGATTGCAAAAAAACAGACCTTCCAGCGTACTTTCGTTCTCTACAATATTGTACCACGGCCGGGCGGCTGGCTTCAAAGGGCATCTTCCACAAAGTTTGCCTCGTGCAATCTGCGCAGAATGCCCAGTACAATTCTTGTGCAAAACTGCCTTTGCAAATTCCAGACAGGCAGGCTATAATGATTTCGTACAACGAGTAGCACTCATGCGTAAAACCGGTTGCATGAGGGCTGCCCGTTGTTTTTGTTTGCCCCAAAATGGAAAGGTAAAGGTGAATCCCATGGAAAGTTCCAATCAATTTCTCGGCACGGAACGCATCGGCAAGCTGATGCAAAAGTATGCGATCCCGTGCATTATTTCACTGCTGGTCGGCGCACTGTATAACATCGTGGATCAGATCTTTATTGCAAACGCCAGCTATCTGGGCTCCTACGGCAACGCCGCCAACACCGTTGTGTTCCCGCTGACGGTGGTGGCGCTGGCTATTGCGGTGATGATCGGTGACGGCTGCTGCGCCTTCGTCAGCATCAGCCTTGGGCAGAACGAGGTCCCCAAGGCAAAGCGGAGCGTCGGCAATGCGGTGGTGATGTGTCTGGTCAGCAGCATTGTGCTGGCCGCGCTCTATCTGATTTTTGCGGACACCATTCTTGCCATGTTCGGCGGAACGGTGAACGCCGAGACCTACCACCACTCGCAGGAATATTTCTTCTATATCACGCTGGGCGTGCCCTTTTATATGTTCGGGCAGGCCATGAACCCCATCATCCGCGCGGATGGCAGCCCCCGGTTTGCCATGATCTCCACCCTTGCGGGTGCGGCGCTGAACATCATTCTGGACCCCATCTTCATTTTCGGCTTCCGCTGGGGCATGATGGGCGCAGCGGTGGCTACCGTCATCGGTCAGCTGGTCACGGCAGCGCTGGCAGTGTGGTATCTGCTGCACATGAAGATCATTCGCCCTGAAAAGGGTGACTACCGGCTGAAGGGCTCCATCTGCGGCCGTACCCTGACCCTTGGCATGACCAGCTTTCTATCCCAGATCAGCCTTGTAGCGGCAATGGCAGCCATCAACAACATGATCCGCAAATACGGCGCACTGGATGCCGTGTTCGGGCAGGAGCAGTACGCCCAGATCCCCATGGCGGTGGTGGGCATCGTGATGAAGTTCTTCCAGATCGTCATCTCCATCGTGGTGGGCATGGCGGCTGGCTGCATCCCCGTGGTGGGCTTCAACATGGGCGCCAAAAAGCCCACCCGTGTGAAGGAGCTGTTCACGAAACTGCTGCTGGCAGAAGCCACCGTGGGTGCCGTTGCACTGGTGCTGGTGGAGCTGCTTCCCCGGCAGCTCATCGCCCTGTTCGGTGCCGCCAACGAGAGCGTTTACTACACCGATTTTGCCGTGAAGTCCTTCCGCATCTACCTGTGCATGATCATTCTGGCCTGTGTCAACAAGGCGTGCTTCATCTTTTTGCAGGCCATGGGCAAGGCAGCGGAATCCACCGCCCTGTCCATGGTGCGTGAGGTGGTGTTCGGCGTGGGCTTTGCCCTGCTGCTGCCCCGGTTCTTCGGGCTGGACGGCGTGCTGTACTCCATGCCCATGTCGGATATCCTCACCTTCCTGATTGCAGGCTATCTGATCTGCAAAACCTACCGTGAACTGAGCACGAAAGGAGAAGTCTAATGGAAAAACGCATCATCACCATCAGCCGCGAGTTTGGCAGCGGCGGCAGAACCATCGGCAAACTGGTGGCAGAGCATCTGGGCATCCGGTGCTACGACGCCGAACTGATCCAGAAACTGGCTGCCGAAAGCGGCTTTGACGAAAACTACGTCAAGGAGGCCGGAGAGTACACTCCCGGCGGCTTCCTCGCCTCTGCCTTCACTGACCGCAGCTTCGGTCCAACTAACGAGGACCTGCTCTGGAAGCTGCAATACCGGATCATCCGGGAGCTGGCAGAAAAAGAGCCCTGCGTCATCGTAGGACGCTGCGCCGATTTTATCCTGCAGGACCGCACCGACTGCCTGAAGGTCTTTGTCCACGCGGACATGAAGTTCCGGGCTGACCGCATCGTGCGGGTCTACGGGGAGCGGGAGAAATCTCCCGAAGCCCGACTGAAGGAAAAAGATAAACGCCGTGCCGCCTATTACCGCTTCTATACCGATATGAAATGGGGCGATGCCGCTAACTATCATGTCGCGCTGGATAGCGGGGTCATCGGCATTGAAAAGAGTGCGGAGATCATTGAAAGTCTTTCATAAGCTGTAATTTCCGGCAGTCTCTGAGCCGATAGCGCAAAACGCCGCCCACCTGCGTTTGATTACGCAGATGGGCGGTGTTTTTTCAATACGATTTTATGGGAAGATCCATTGTTCTCGTTTCCAAAGAAAACAAAAAATCCGAACCATTTTCCTCGGATGCAACTTCCGTCGCTTTCGCCAA
>OHVU01000577.1_pt1 | contig 10625 bp, 9 predicted proteins | sample 1579551 | NCBI WGS metagenome assembly OHVU01 (sample SAMEA3882520, study PRJEB24775) | human gut metagenome | biome: human-associated habitat; feature: intestine environment; material: feces | place: Netherlands | collected 2009/2010 | reverse complement strand
GGCGCTGTCCTCCATAGAGGAAATCCAAAGACGGGAAAAGGGCTTTGTGCATCCGGCCTGCTCATAGACAAAGCGGAAAATCAGCTCGCCCTCGCGCCCGGCATCGCAGCCGTTCACCACCTCGGAAACGTCGCTGCGGTGCAGCAGTTCTTTCAGAACGGCAAGCTGCTTTTCCTTGCCGGGAGTAGGGGCATATTTCCATGCCTGCGGCAGAATGGGAAGATCCTCATAGCGCCACTTTTTGTATCGCTCGTCATAGCTGCCCGCGTCTGCCATGCTGATAAGATGCCCAATGCACCACGACACCAGCAGTCCGTCGCCGGAAAGATACCCGTCTTTTTGCTCCGCAGCGCCCAGCGCAAGGGCAACGGTCTTTGCCACAGAGGGCTTTTCACAAATAATCAAAACACTCATTCTTCATTCTCCTGTTTATCGGGATCGCTGGCGCTGTCTGCGTCCTCATAATCCCCGTATTCTTCGGCTTCGTCATCCTCGTCAAAATCGAACTCGTCCAGCTCGTCGCCGCCCTTGACGCTGGATTTCGGCTTGCGCAGCTTGAAGTACCACAGCGTACCGCCGCCACCCGCAGCAAGGATCAGCACAAGGATCAGGATGCCGCCCACATTGCTGTTCTTCTCCGGCGTCGGCTCGTCTGGCTGTTCTGTTTCCTCCGGCGTTGCTTCCTTTCCGGCGCAATTCGTCATATCCATTTTGCAGAGGGCGCAGTTCGTATTGACCTTGCCAGCGGTGCATTTTTCGGTGCAGGAGCAGACAATGGGCGTATTCTGGCTGTCGTCCTCCAGCAGCGCCATCAGGTCGGCTTCGTCCACGGGATTTAAGAAATATGTCTGATAGCGTTCTTCTTCCTCGTCCAGCAGCTTATCGTAGTCAATGACGATATACAGCGTGTGCCCATTTCGGGTTTCCACGGTGATAAATTGCTTATTGGTGTGTTTATCGTAGAGAAGATCGCGGGTCGCGGCGATGCCGTCCTCGGTGAACGGAGTGCCGGGGGCAATCGTGTTGTCCTCCGGCTGCGTTTCCTCCTGCCACGTTTCAGGCGGCAGCTCGTCATCGTAGTAGTCGCCGCCGTCCGCATAAGCGACGGTGGCAAAGGCCGTCATGCACAGCACCGCGCAGAGCAGCGCGGCGAATACAGAGCGAAAATGCTTATTCCTCGTCATCGGTCATGTCCTCCTGTTCGTGATAGGCGGTTTCCACGGGCGGCGCGTCATTTGCGCCGCCGCGCAGGAAATTCATCAGCTCGTCGCGGCTCATGCACATAGAGCGGACAAGATTGACGATTTCAAAGTTCTCCTGCTCGGTGCGCTGGGCTTCCAGCTCTTTCAGTCTGTTTTGGTACTCGGTGATTTTGCCGCGGGTCTTTTCAATCTCACGGTCAATGCGGTCAATTTTGCTCATAGCCATAGGTTAGCAGCTCCTTTCATTCAGCCGCTTTTCATAGCGGTATTTCATTTGCGTCGGATAGAGCGGCTGGGCAGGACGGCGGCTGCCTGTCCACGCCTTGCCGCCCGCAAGTCCGGCGTTCGTCCAGCCTGCGGCGCGTAGGCTTGCGCCGCTTTCGGTGTCTAAGGTATAGGTGACAATTTTGTGGTAGCCCATCGCCCGCGCAGCCCGTGCCGCTGCCGCATAGAGGATGCTGCAAGCGTTCTTCGTGCCATCGCTGCACAAGCGGTTGACTTCCAACGTAAAGCCGTCGTCCAAATAGCGGCTCACAGGCCGTCCCACAATGGCAACGGCACAAAGCCGCCCATTTTCAGCACAGCCAATGGAAAACTTGTGTCCAGCAACGGGCTTGTGATGGCGGTGATGCTGCCGCACAAACTCGTTCGCCTGCGCAAGAGAAACGGGAATCAGCGTCAGCATAGCCGTCCTCCTTAGTTGTACGGCGGTCTGGCGTAGGCGTAGAAATGTGCCTGCCAATAGCTGCTGTTCAGGTTGGAATAGGAAATCGGATCTCCGCAATGGATCATCATGGAATTGCCGACGTAGATTCCCACATGGCTAACGCCCGGAGTATCGTATGTCCCGACGAAAAACACGAGGTCGCCCGGCTGCGGGTTGGAAACAGGGGTGGAAATATTGTAAAGCCCCTGTGCGCCCAGTCTGCCCGTATTGCACACGCCGCTGTTTGTCAGCACCCAGCTCACGAAGCCGGAGCAGTCAAAGGAGGTGGACGGGCTGCTGCCGCCCCACACATAGGGGTACCCTAAATATTTTTCGGCTTCTGTGATAACGGCGGCAAAGGTTTCGTCCTCCATTGCAGAGGGCGGGATCTCATATCCCTCTGGGCGGTTTGTGATGTACTTGGGGATATACTCGCTATCCCCGAACAGCTCCGGCTTGTTGCCCAACACCGACATATACAGCGCATATTTGGACAGCGTTTCTTCGTCCATGATATAAACGGGGATATGCGAGAGATTGAAGTTTTCCAGCTCGACGGCGCAGATGTAGTAGTTATACGGAACTTCTACCTCGTACTTGTTGCCCGCGCTGTCTGTCCGGGTAACGGTGCGGTAGCGCACCTCGGTCACGACGGTTTCTGTGAGAATATATTGCTTTTCAAAGAGCATTTGCAGCGTCCCCTGCACCTCGCTTGCCGTCCATGCGCCGTCATGCAGCGCGGAGAGGATCGATGCCAGGACATAAGGATCGTGTTTGATCTCGTCAAGGTCATAGTGGTATTCGTCGTAATCATGGGTGCGTTCATAGGTGTCGAGATATTCTTGCAGCTCGGCTTCCAGCGCACAGTAGGCGGCTTCGGCGGCAAGAATGTCCGCGTCCTCCGACTGATAGCTGGATGCCGCCACACCGCCGCCAGCCGCGCCCACCAGCGCAGAGCAGGATTGCAGCCCGCCGATCAGCATGACAATCAGCAGGAAACCAGCCAGAACGACCAGCACACCTTTCCAATGGCGGGCAACGAACTCCGCTGCTTCCTTTGCCTTTTCTGCCGCTTTTTTCGCTGCCGTCGCCGTGGCTTCTACGGTTTTTTCGGCGCTTTTGGCGGTTGCCTGCGCGGTGCTGCCCGCAGCCTTTGCCGTTCTTGCAGCCTTGGCATACTCACGCTTTAGACGCTGCTTCTGGAAAAAGCGATTAAGCGGATTGCCGGAGAGCATTTCAGGGTTATCATGCAGCGCCTTTTGGTAGAGATATTCTGCATTGGCATTTAAGGCTTTGCGCTCGGCCTTTTCCGCAGCGCGGTAGGGTTTCAGCTTGCGGTGACGGCGCTCCCAGCGAATTGCACCGCCTGCGCCATGCTCGGCAAATTCCTCTGCCTTATGCCCGCTTTCCACACCGACGTTTTCATGCTCGACCTCATGGATTTTTCCGTGCGCCTGTACTGCGACCTCCCGCAGCGGACGGCCTAACGGATTCGGTTTCAGCTTGGGCGGGGACTTATCCACGGTATCAAAGCGCAGTTTGATCTTGGCTGTGCCGCTGACTTCATCAAAAACGCGCTCCTTGCGCAGCACCCGTTTCTTGGGGATCGCTGTCTGCGCCGCATCCAGCTTGTCGGCGGCCTTTTCCGCACGGTGGATATGCTTGTGCAGCTCCGGCGCGGCGCGTTCTTCCTCGGAAAACTGCAAATGGGATGCAGAATACCGCTGCTGCGCCGCGTCGCGGGACATCTGCGCTACCTGCCGCGCCTTGTGCGCGTTATGCTCTGCGGCTGCACGGTCAATGAGCTTTTCCACTGTACCACCCGGCGCGGCGGACGTTGGAATATCCTGCGGGATATGGGAAATGGGGCTGCCACTCTGCGGCTGAAACGGCTCGGCGCTAGGCTGCTGCGGTTTTGGCTGCTCCTTTTCCGGCTCTTTTTGCTCCTGTGGGCGGAGCTGCCGCCCGTGCTTGGGGGCGGCCTCTGCCGAATTCATAGGTGCGTCGCGTTTTCCCATCTGGACAGGCTGCCCATCCGGGGAAAGCTGCTTTTCCGCGTCACGCTCGGAAATATGGATTTCTTCACCCGTGGTCTGATTGTCCAGCACCGCGCCGTCGCGGGTCATGCGCTGGGTGAGCTTATCGCGGGGCTTAAATTCTTTCAATGGGTATCACCTCCGATCCGTTCCCGTGCAAGGGAACAAAACTCCGTGTTCAGTTCAATGCCGATGTAATGCCTGCCGTGCCGCTTCGCCGCAAGCCCCGTTGTGCCGCTGCCCATGAACGGATCAAGGACAATGCCACCCTTGGGACAGCCCGCCAGAATACAGGTTTCTGCCAGCAGGGGCGGATAGGCGGCAAAATGCCCGCCCTTGTAAGGCACGGTGTTGATAAACCACACATCGCGCTTTGCCCGGACGGGTGAGATCATGTCGTCGGTGATGCTGCCTTTTTCCCTCGGCTTATTGATATTCTGTGTCTGCGGCTGTCCCGGCACGGGTGCGGAATACTTGCCCACGCCGCGCCCAGCCTTTTTGCGCAGGGCGGTCGTGGGGGCAATGGGTTCAGCAATGGCAAGCCAGTCATAGAAATAACGTCTGCTCTTGGTGAACATGAAAATATGCTCATGGCTGCGGGTGCAGCGGTCTTTGGTACTTTCCGGCATAGGATTTCCCTTTGCCCAGATTATGTCGTTGCGCAGATACCAGCCGTCGGCGCGGAGCGCAAAGGCCAGCATCCACGGAATCCCGATCATGTCCTTTTGCTTGCAGCCCCGCACCGCTTGGCAGAGGGAAATGCTCTGCCCGTTGCGTCCCTGCGGATATTTGGGGTCGCGGGTATCGCCCTTGCTGCCTGTGCCGCAATAGCTGTCTGCGATATTTACCCACAAAGTTCCATCCGGGCGCAGCACCCGGCGCACCTCGCGGAATACCGCTGTCAGCCGCGAAATGTATTCCTCCGGCGTAGCTTCCTGCCCGATCTGTGCGTCCATGCCGTAATCCCGCAGCCCGTAGTAGGGCGGCGAGGTCACGCAGCAATGAACGCTGCTTTCCGGCAGGGCTTTCAGCATATTCAGACTGTCGCCGCAGAGGATGGTATCAAGCTCCATCGTCATACGCCGTTCACCTCGCTCGGCTTGGTGGACATGATGCGGTAAAGCTCGGTGTCCCGTGGGAACTTATCTGCAAAGGGCAGGATCACATTTTCAAAGAACAGCAGTCCTTCGCCGGGGGGAGAGTTGGTAACGAACTTTAGCTGCTCCGGCGAGATATTCAGACGTTCGGCAAGAATTTTGCGGTCGCCCGCCGCTTGGTTGAGCATACAGATGAAGTCTGAATTTTCCAGAATATTTTCGATTTCCGGGCTGGACAGCAGATCCTTGACGTTCTGCGTCGCACCTGTCGGCACACCGCCCCATTTTCTGAAACGCTTCCAGATCTCCGCGCTGTATGCTGCGGTTTGCGGCTCTTTCAGTAACAAGTGAAATTCGTCTGCGTAATACCACGTCGATACGCCTGTGTTGCGGTTGCGGGTGACACGATTCCAAACCTGATCCTGAATCACCAACATCCCCGGCTTTTTCAGGTTCTTCGGCAGTTCCTTGATGTCAAAACAGACAAAGCGGTTGTCAATGTCAACCGTCGTTTGGTTGTTGAAGAAATTGAGCGATCCCGACACATACAGGTCAAGTGCCTGCGCCACACGGTCGGCTTCCGGCAAATGCTGCGCCGTCAGCGCGGCGTGGAGGTCGGAGAGGATCGGCATATTCTCTGGGCGCGGGTCTGCAAAGTAGGGCTGATAGATACGCTGCACAGCGCGGTCAATTACGGTGCGTTCGATGGCTTCCAGCCCGGTCTTGCCGCCCATAATCAGCTCACAGAGGGACAGCACAAAATCGGATTTGAGCGCCAGCGGGTTTTCGTCCTCGGAATAGTTCAGGTTGATGTCCAGCGGATTCAGGTAATCGCGGCTGGTGGGAGAGAGCTTGATAATCTGCCCATGCAGCAGCTTTACCAGCGGCGCATACTCGCCCTCCGGGTCACATACCAGCACATGATCGTGGGTTTTCAGCAGCACACCGATCATTTCCCGCTTGCAGGAGAATGACTTGCCGCCGCCCGGTGTGCCGAATACAAGGCCGTTGGGCGAACGTGCATTTTTGCGGTCAAGCATAATCATGTTGCCGGACTTGGCGTTTAGCCCGTAGTAGAGGGAATCGCCGCCTTGAAATAGCTCCTGCGTCACAAAGGGAACGATGATTGCCACGGCCGAGGTCGTCATGCCCCGCGTGATATGGATTTGATTTTCCCCCAGCGGCAGCGAGGACACAAGACCGCGCTCCTGCTGGAAGTCCAGCCGCGTCAGGGTGCAGTTATGCTTTTGCGCTACGCCTGCTGTACGGAATACCTCGTTTTCCAGCTTGTGCTTGGTGTCGCCGTAATTCAGGACAAGAAACGTCAGCAGAAAATACCGCTCGTTGCGGCTTTGGAGATCTTGCAGCAGCTTTTTCGCCGCACCGCCGTAGGTAGCAAGGTCGGACGGCAGAATATCCATATCGTAGCCGTCCCGGACAGCCTTTTTCTGCTCCTGAATCTTCATTGCATCGAGGTCGGTGATTTTGCGCTTCACCATTTTTACGGCTTCTGTCTGCTCCAATGCCTGAATATGGACATTGACGACAAGGCTACTGTCCGTATCAAGAAAATCGGTCAGTATGCGGTCGGTCAGCTCCGGCGTAATGATCTGCAAAAAACTTGCAGCGCAGAGCTTGCCGCCCATCTGGAACATACGGCTATTCTTGAACGCAAAGGAGGATGGCGCGATAAAGTCCTTGGTGGAAAGCCCGCCAGCGGCAAGCCACTTCCAGTCAAAGTTGAAGCGTTCTCCATCCGGGTGCATGATGCCGTGCAGCACCTCCAAGCGCTCCTTGCCGTCCAGCACACGGGACACCGCACCCATGATTTTGAAGTAGCCCTGAATATCCAGCGAGATACGCGACAGCCTTGCCCGTGCCGCCTTGAGGTTATCGGCTTCAATGGTATAGGTAATGTATTTGGTTTTCACGCTGCCGTTGTTGCCGCGGGCAAGCTGCCGCTTGAGAATGTCCGTCTGCTCCTGCCGGATCGGGTCTAAACCGTCATTGCAGGGCGGCATTTCAAAGCTCCGAGCAAGCTGCTCCCGATCGGACTTGCGGTTGGGATAGGTGAACTGCACATGGATGGAAGAATCCAAATAGTTATACAGATCGCAGAGATATTCAAAAATAGCCGTCTGATCGTCAGGCTGCGCGAGCAAATAGTTGATGTCAAAAAACTCAATGCTCTGTGAATAGCGCCTGTTTCCGAGATAGCAGATGCCGTCCGGGTACATAGTCAGATACGGGATCGTCTGCTGCGCAGTATGGGGCTTGCCGTCGCCCTTCGCCGCCTGTATGACGGCGGCAATCTGTTTCTTTTCTGCGCGGGTCAGCTTACGCTTTGCCGCTGCGGGTTTTGCTTTTGCCTTTCGCAATCGCTGATACCTCCTTTTCAAGTTGTCTCTGCCGTTCAAGGACGGCGTAAAAGTTTTCGGTTCGATAGGGGCGCTCCTTCGGCATAATAAACTTGGTATTGATGATGTTTTTCAGTACCGTTTCAAGGGGCTGCCCGTGTTTTTCGTACATGGCAAAGAGAAAGCACGGGAGCATGATAAGGATCATAAGAAACGCTGCGGTGCTTGTCCCAATACTTCCTTTTGTCAAAAAGAAAATCGGCAGACCTATTACAAGGGCTGCCGAAAAGCAAATGATCTGCCGTTTTGTCAGGTTGAAAATGACCTTTGTTTTTACCTTTGTCAGGTCTTTGGGTACGGGTACATACGCCATGTAAAATCCTCCTTTCAAAGTGTTATATCGCTGGTTACTTCATTGCCCCACACATCCCAGCCGGGCGGCGTCTGCCGCGCAAACAGTTCTATGCGGGGAAGATCCCCCATGAGCGCAACGATCTTGTCCCGTGTTTCGTCGGGCTTTTTGCTGTGCTGCTCTATGGGGCTGATGATGAATTGATGAATACCCGCCGCTTTCCGCTTCGGGTGCCCTTTGGTGGCAAGCAGACAGATTTCCGCATTGCCCCGCGTCCAGAAGCCCAGCCCGTAAAACCACGTCCGGGCTTTGCGGTTTGTTTTCAGCCATACAAAGGCTACTGTCTTATAGGTAAAGCCCCATGCGCGGATCAGGCGCAGGGCTTCGGGAAGCTGCGGAAAGGTCGCCCAAAGAAAAAGTGCGCTGTCCCTTTCTGCAAGTTCGGAAACGGGAAGCGCACATAGTTCCTCTATGCTCATGGTCGGGTAATGGTGTTCTGCTGCGCCGGAAAGCCGCCTTTGACTGTATCGCCACGGCGGGTCGGCGTATATGATGTTGTATTTTCGGTTGATAGGCTGCCTCCTTAATGCGCTGCAAAAATGGATTTTGCAAGAGAGCCGGATTTCATAAGATTAAAGCACAACAGGACGGTATAGGCTGCAAGGGAGAAGATCGCGCTGTGCAGACTGTCTGCTATAATCATGTTGTTTACCAGCACCGCGTAAATGGCAACGCAGATCATAATCAGGAAGCCTTGGAAGCCGAGAGCCAACAGGGATTTCAGGTAGTTGTTTCCAACCTGTCCCCATTCCCGGTTTGTCATGGTGGCAAACGGAATCGGCGCTACGGAGCAGTAAAGGTATATTTCAATCATTCTGCCGTACAGGATAACCGTTATCAGCACCGACATGATTTTCATGCACAGGCTGACAAGTCCCGTTTCGATCACGAGCAGTAATAGTTCGGGGATTTCCATTGCTTCAAGTCCCGCCTGCATGGATGACAGTGCAGCGGCAGCATCTATGCTGGTGCTGCCGCTGATTACCCCTGACGCGCTGGACACGACGTGCTGCGCTACGTCAAAGACTGCCATTGTAATATCAAAGGTGTGGGTAACGAGATATACCGCTACCCACGCCTTGAAAAACCACTTGAAGAACATGAATGTATCCATTTCGTGCATATTGTTCTTCTCAACGATCATGCTGATAAGCTCATAGCAGAGGACATAGGTAATGACAAGCCCCGCTATGGGAACGATCACATTCTCACTGAGCGTTCGTATCATGGAAAATATGCTTGCGTTCCAGCCCTGCGGGGTTTGTCCAACCTCTGCGGCAATGGTGCCGACCTTTTCGTTTACATCCCCGAACATAGTTGACAGATTTCCGTTAATGGCTCCGAGCAGGATTTCCTTTATCCATTCGTTAATCGCGTCAAGTATGCTCTGCATCGGTGATTACCTCCTGCGCTTATCCAAACAATCCGTTCAGTAGCGGTACAAGTACGGTACCGATGAGGGCGACACCGCCGCCCGCCATGAGCTGTTTCATGCCCTGGCTTTTTGCGCCCGGGTTGTCGTTGCCGTAGCCCTCCAAGAGGTTGATAACACCCCAGATACCAAGACCTGCGCCCAGCGCGATTACAAGGGTCTGCAATACTCCGATTGCGGAATTGAAAAATGCCATATAGTATTTCCTCACTTTCTGCCGCTTTGCGGCTTAAAAAATAGATTTGTTTTTGATTTTGGGTATAAAAAAAGCCGCCATCGTTTGGCGGCTGCGGTGCTGCATGAGAGCAGCGGAATGTATGAAGTTGTCTTTTGGGTAGGGGCGCGTACCCGGTAGCCCGTGTTTACGTTTTTGATTTTATTATCCCTCCTTTTCAAAAAGCGGCGTATAAATGGGTTTAATGTCGTACTGCCGTTCACGGACAGCTTCCATGTACCTGATATAGGCAATGCCAAACTGCCGTGTCCGGCGTTCCTGTTCCCGCTGCATTTCGTCTGCTTCTTTAACAAGCTCCCGGATCGTCCTTGCGATCCTCTGCTTTTCTTTCTTCTTCCTGATACGCTTATTCATTCTGCTTCCTCCTGTAATTCGTCTGCGCCGACCTCGTAATAGTCGAACACTTCATCCTGCTTTACGATTGCCGGGCGGCGCTTCATTTCCTTTTCAATGTCATAGGCATTGTTGGGATTTGCGTCAGACAGGTATTTATACCGTGGGTGTTTTGTAATGTCGTACTTGTCCGAGAAGAACGGGCGTACCCCGCGTAGCTGCAAGATACATTTGCCGCCGTCCATAACGGCGATCTCGTCCTGTGTCATAAGCTCCTTGCCTAATTTCTGATAGTTCAGCCCGTAGGATTTCTGATTGCTGCGGGTTTCTGAGGTGTTAAAGCTGTCTATCGTTTCTTTGCCGAGAAGTTCAGACATTTCTTTCAGCGTCGTTTTCTCCTTTCCGCCCAAAAACAGCGTCGTATCGCAGTTGCCGACGATGGTATCTGCGTTATCCTTGTAAATGGCTTTTAGCTGGCTCTGTGACTGCAAAATAATAGAAGCCGAGATTTCCCGGCTTCGGATGGTGGCAATCAGCTTGTCAAATTGTGGGATCTGCCCGATATTCGCAAACTCGTCCAAAAGGCAGCGCACATGAACGGGCAGCCTGCCGCCGTATTTATCATCCGCTTTGTCGCAAAGAAGATTGAATAGCTGGCTTTGCAGCATGGCGATCACAAAGTTAAAGGTGCTGTCCGTGTCGCTCATAATGAGAAACAGGGCGGTTTTCCTGTCCCCGATGGTGTCAAGCTCCATATCGTCATACTCCATTAGCTCCCGCAGCTCCCGTATATCAAATGGGGCAAGTCTCGCGCC
>OHVU01000576.1_pt1 | contig 10627 bp, 10 predicted proteins | sample 1579551 | NCBI WGS metagenome assembly OHVU01 (sample SAMEA3882520, study PRJEB24775) | human gut metagenome | biome: human-associated habitat; feature: intestine environment; material: feces | place: Netherlands | collected 2009/2010 | reverse complement strand
GGGCGCAGCGGGTCCTGCGGCTCCGGCACGGCTCTGCCGCGGCTTGCATCGCTAAAGGTCGCCCACGGTACAAAGGTGAGGTGCTCGATCTCTTCGGTTCTCCGGCGCACATCCATACAGATCCTCCTTTTGTTTTTCGGGCTTCTCCCCTCCCCTCTGCGCACAGCCGATCCCAATTGCTGCGCTACGGCAATTGTAGCACATCGGCCGTGTCGAAGGGGGAAGTTCGGTGTCGGTTTGCAAAAAAGACTTTGTTTTTTAAAATGGTGCGTAGAACGGGTCGGACACCGCTACCTGAGCGCTGCCCCGGGTCAATTCCCGCAGCTGCTCCAGCAGCGGGGCTTCGGTGTGTTCCGGCATCTGCCAGCGCAGGGTGACACGGTCTGCAAACTCCGGCGGTGCCTGCTTTGCCCCGGCGGCATCAATGAGCAGGGACGCACGTTCGTAAAGGGCGTAATCCACCGTTACCTGCAGCTCCACCACACTGCGCACCGTGACCACCTCGGCGGCTTCCAGCGCGCGGGCGGTGGCGGTGGTATAGGCCCGCACCAGGCCGCCGGTGCCCAGCAGCACGCCGCCAAAGTACCGGGTAACGACCACGACAAGGTCAGTCAAACCGCTGTGCTGCAGTACTTCCAGCGCCGGGGTTCCCGCCGTCTTGGCCGGTTCACCGTCATCGGAGTAGCGCTCCCGGTTGCCCTCCCGCAGGCGGTAGGCATAGACATTGTGCCGGGCCGTGCGGTTGGCTGCCCGCACCTGCTCCAAAAAAGCCACCGCCTTTTCCTCGCTGTCCGCAAAGGAAAGCTGCGCAATAAAGCGGCTCTTCTTTTCCTCATATTCGCCGGTGGCCGTGCCCCGGATGGTGCGGTAATCCTCCACGCTGGTTCCTCCTGCCCATTGATTTGATTTATTTCATAAGTATAGCATAAATCCCGGCAAAGAAAAAGCCTGCAGCTGCAAGGCTTAAGAGTAACATGTGCATCTTATTGTCGGAGTTCTGTATCATACAATACCTTCTATTGACAGCCTGAAATCTTTATTCTATCATAGGCGACGATATAGAAAAACCTCTTGACAACGGAAACATTTTTGATTATAGTAGAACTAACGAATATTAGTTAGCGAAAGGCAAAGGAAAATGGAAGATACCAAGCAGCGCATTCTGGAAAAATCTCTGGAACTGTTTTCGACCAAAGGATATGATGCGGTCAGCGTGGGTGAAATTGCAAAAGCGGTCGGCATCAAGGCTCCCTCGCTGTATAACCACTTCCCCAGCAAGCAGGCGATTTTTGATGCGATTTTGGAGACAACTTCGGCGCACTACCAGAAAGACACCGCTGAGATCTCGGTCCATGTACAGGATTCCCAAAAGGATATCCCGGTTTTCTCCCACATCTCAGAGGAGCTGCTGGTTGAAAAAGTCCGACAGATCTTCCTTTATTCGCTGCACGATAAAACCATCAGCCAGTTCCGCCGGATGATGACGCTGGAGCAGTTCCGCTCCCCGGAGCTTGCAGCATTGTTCTCGGAACGCTATGTGGACTGTATGATCTCTTACCATGCAGGAATTTTCCGTTCCCTGATCGCAGGCGGTGAAATTCGGGACGAGGACCCGGATACATTGGCATGGATGTACGTTTCCCCGGTCATCACCCTGCTCAGTGTCTGCGACCGCCAGCCGGAACGAGAAGCCGAAAGCCTTGAAAAGTTGGACGCTCATGTAAAGCTGTTCTTCCGTACCTTTAACATTGTGGGAGGTGAAAAATAAAGGAATTTTTGAGTTTTAGTTGAAGCAGAAAAAAAGCCATAAATGCTATAATCAAAGGAGAGCTTTTTGAAACATACTATTGAGGAAATGACCGCCTTGATGGGCGGCGATGGACGGATGCGATAAGCCGTAGGAGAAACTACAAGATGGACTATATCAGAGTTACCAAGGAAAACATCGACAAGGAACACATCTGTTGTGCCATGTCCGGCAAACAGAGCCTTGCCAAGAAGGAATGGCTCAAGCAGCGCTTTGAGGAGGGGCTTGTTTTTTACCGCAGTGCGGAGCGCGGCAAATGCTTTATCGAGTACATCCCGGCAGAAAATGCATGGGTGCCCATTGATGCGGCAGGCTGGCTTTATATCAACTGCCTGTGGGTCTCCGGCTCCTTGAAAGGGCACGGCTATTCCAGCGAACTGCTGGAAGAATGCCTTCGGGATGCCAAGGCGCAGGGCAAAAACGGCGTTTGCATTCTGTGTGCAGAGGGGCGCAAACGGGAGTTTCTCGCTGACCCAAAGTTTTTGACCCATAAGGGCTTCAAGGTTTCGGACATCTCCGATTGCGGCATCAACCTCATGTATCTGCCCCTTGCAGAGAATGCCCAGCCGCCAAAATTCAAGGCCTGCGCCAAGCATCCCAAGGTGGAGGAAAACGGCTTTGTCCTCTACTATACCGACCAGTGCCCCTACACCTATTATTGGGTGCCAAAGGTGCAGGAGGCTGCAAAGGAACATGGAATCCCGTTCAAAACCATCCACATCACAGAGAAAGAGACGGCACAAAATGTGCCCGCACCGGTCACAACATACGCATTGTTCCGGGATGGGAAGTTTGTGACCCAGAGCATCCAGTCAGACAAGAAATTTTTGAAATTAGCAGGCGTGGCGGATTGAAGGATTCAGGAGGAAAAATGAAATACGATCAAACGATTATCACTCCAAAAGGACTGGCAGTCCACATCCGAAACGGTGCGGCATCCGATGGAAGCGCCGTGCTTGAAAACTTTAATCTGGCACACGCAGAAACAGATTATCTGCTGAGTTATCCTGATGAAAATCACTTTGACGCGGAACAGGAAAGCCAATACTTGGAGAAAAAGTCAACCAGCCCGAATGAAATTGAGCTGATCGCCTTTGTAGACGGTAAAGTGGCAGGAACTGCCGGGATCGATGCAATTGGACCGCAGTATAAGGTGGCGCATCGTGCTGAATTTGGCATCAGTATCCTAAAAGAGTATTGGGGTCTGGGGATCGGGCGAGCCCTGATGGAAGCCTGTATCCATTGCGCTAAAACCGCCGGATATGCGCAGCTGGAGCTGGATGTAGTGGCGGAGAACGCAAGAGCAATCTCCATGTACCAGACAGCAGGGTTTGTGGAATATGGCAGAAACCCCAAAGGTTTTCGCTCTCGGAACGCTGGATATCAGGAACTGATCTCCATGCGGCTGGAATTATAAATTTTATCATTGATCAAGACGCCAGACGCAAAGACGCAGAGCAGAACTTGTGAAAACAAGCTGCCCTGCGTCTTTTTGACACCGGAAAGGACTTTCTGTGAATTTTTTGAGATTGATTTTTGGAGGAAAAGAGCAATGGATCGAATTTGAAACTCTGTACTCCACCCCGCAGCTGGAGCGTTTGCGGATCTTTATGGCGGAAAACAATATTCCCTACAAGGTGCGGGCGGCACTGCTTCTGGTGCCGCTGAATACACCAATGCCTACCGGAGCAGTGACTCAATCCTTGTGGTACATTGCAGTTCGTTCCGGGGACGTCCACCGGGTGCAGCACTATCTTCGCACAGAAAGGGATACCTAAGATGGAGCAGTTATCGGCACGTCTGCTGTTAACGGCTGGCATCCTGCTGCTGATCGCAGGGGTGATTTTTGCCATTCTCCAAGTATGGCTCTATACCGGCCTTCTCTGGGCGGGTGCGTTTGGATGCCTGATGGCAGCTTTGAACTTTCGGAATTTCAAAAACGATGGCGGCTAAAGCACACGGCATCCCCGGTAGACATTCCTACTGGTTGGGAACCGCGCACTAAGCAACAGCAATGGGTTGCGTTTGCTGATTTTCCGCAGTGTAGTGTAGTGTTTGCAGCGAAATATCGGAGAATGGTGATTTATGGCCAAATCAAAAAAGATATTGGTCAGATACTTCGCAAACTATGCGAGCAAAAGGATATTGAAATAATTGAAGCAGAAGCCTGCCCGGACCATATCCATATGCTGATAAGTTTTTCGCCGAAGTACAGCATTTCCTATGTCATGGGATATCTCAAGGGAAAGAGCAGTCTCATGATTTTCGACAGACATGCAAATCTGAAGTACAAGTATGGCAATCGGCATTTCTGGGCCAGGGGATACTTCGTGGATACGGTAGGAAAGAACAAAAAGAAAATCCAAGAGTACATTAAAAATCAACTGCAACAGGACCAGATTGCCGATCAGTTGAGCCTTAAGGAGTTCGTGGACCCGTTTACGGGTAGCAAGGAAACTAAGGCGTAAATAAAAGGGCCCCTTGAGGGGCCTGCCACGAGACAGGAATGCAGTTGGCAGACCCATTCGTGGCCCCTTAAGGGGCTTTGCTAGTATTATGCCCTTCTAGGGCTTACTCAAGCCACCGGCTCAGCCGGTGGTTTTGACTAATTCTTCTCACATAATGTGTCCCGATAAGATTGCACCGTTCCCTTTAATGTTTCCATCAATTCAACCACTGTGCTATCATTGCCGAGTTTCTTATAGAGGTTTCGCAAATCTTGTACTTTTGGATTGTTTTCAAATTCGGCGGTGATTGTGTTCTTACATTCTTGCAAATACGCGTGAACGTAAAATTCAACCACACCATTTATAAGGCTGGTGCTTATGAGCGCTCTGTAGTCCTTTTTTTGAAGCAATTTTTTGCGAAGTATTCGCAATAAATCTTTAAATTCAGAACTCTGTGCTCCTATATCTTTATCAGATAAAACGCTTAGCACCGCCAGCACCCGTCCCCTATGCAGAGGCTCCACATCAGCCTGATCTGTATTACGTAATCTGAAAATATCGTAATATTCCTTCGCGCTGAGATTCAGGAGGCAAACCGCTTGTAAATCGGCGAATGTTTCTCTGAACAAATCAGTAATTAATCCGATTTGTGCATCATGCTCTGGTCGCCCATTTACATAGGCAAAGAAAGACTTCTTAATCGCCTTATCAAATACTGCTCGCCCTTTTCTCAACGCAAAGGCTTCTATTGCCTCACTTGTTTCTACAGATTCTCCTAAGCTACGCAAAATATCCTCATGCAAATTATTGGCCGCTGCCATCTGGAGTCCGGTTCTGTTTTTAATCAAATTCCAAAACGCTTGATATACGATATCGCCCATAGTTAAATTATAAGCGATTTTTTCAAGCATTTCTTCTGCCCTTGCACCGATATTTACAAGATATGCATCATCATTCTCATACCGCGAATTTTTCTTTTCCGTTTCCCATAAATCAGCACTTACTTTTTCTAATGGCTTCCATACTTGGGCAAGATCGATGCGAATGTCGATATCAATCGTTTCCTCTTCATCGAAAATCTGCAACATGCCGTCCATTTCGGAAGTAAGTGCTTCCAGAAAATCACCAAGCGCATACCAAAGGAAATTATGGATACACGCTTTGAGTAAATAGTCCTTGCGTTCATCTCGCATTCGGTTTTTTTGACCTAAATAGTGAGAAAATTCATGTGCCAAATAGAATGTTGTTTGCTGAAGCGAATAAAGTGCGGGCTCGCTTACCGCAATTGATAGCATTTGGTCTTTGTCGGTAAGTTCTTTTACAGCGATGGAAACGACCTCCAGATTCCGAACAAAAGACGGTGCGATCATAAAGCCGTAGTGATTATCCGGATCGTCCTGTAATGCTAGTAATATTTGATGCCCCACCGCTGTATAATACGCCATAAGTTTGGGAGGTATAGAAAACGCCATCGTTCGAAAAGGAGGCGTTTGTATAAACTGACGTGAACTGTGATTCATGCTGTCTATTAGAATGGATACATTTTGAAACAAGTCCATAAAGCCTTGTTCTGCCCTTTTCCGATAGTTGCTCACAAGGGGTGAAACTCTTTCCTGCGAATCACCTATCAGAAATGCTTGCCATTTATTTCCTTCGTCAGACAGTTTTGCCCACAATTTTTGTTCATAATCCAAAAAGTCCAAATACAGCGGAACCAAGCACACACCCAGTTCATGCATAAGGTCACTTTCCCAAAAGAGAACAGCTTGTTGATATCCTTTTTTTAGCCAGTCCAACCATGCCGTATCGTCGGTTACTTTACATTTCCCACAAGCTTTCACGTACACTTTTTGGAATCCTTCATATGCCTCATCCATCCGCCTTCTTAAATCTTGCTCACAGTGTGTACCACCCCAAACAAGATTTCCCATTTTGCCTAAATTCTGCTGCGGATTAATGCGAATTGATAAGGTACTGGTCGTATACCAAATTGGTTCTAGTTGCTCCTTATTTAAAGTATTGCTTATTTCTATATTAGATTCGATTTGGGCAGTCAATTTCTGCGAAACCTTCTGAATCGATTTTCGAACATCTCGAATCCATTTCAATGTAGCATTGGGCTGATAGAATCCAACGTCGTGGCGTCCAAGGATGTAATTTACCTGAAGTGTTTGACCATACTGTTGGATGTCCTTTAATTCCTTATAAAAAGATTTCATCATTTGTGTATTGGCTATACCCATACGCAAATAAGCATCAAATTTTTCATCTTCAGAATCCGTTCCCTTAAAGTTTTCTGAGAAACTGTATAAAGTAATGGAATCTGATATAAGTGATTTTCTGGGGTTATTCGAAGACTCCGTTTGCACATAATCTAATTCGAATACATCTTGCACATACTGAGAAAAACTATTTCCTTTATGGAAAATCACAAGATCATTATAATCGAATGTAACGTAAACTACCGTTTTATCCAAAAACTTGTTTTGAATTTTCTTTTTTACTTCAGCAAGATTTGCCTCCGGGCAAAGGTTTACTAGTGTAACAAAGAAAAGTGGTTCTGAATCATCTCTCCAAAAAGTATCTATTTTTTCTTGCTCTTGCCTATTTGTAATGTCCTCAAACGCCAAAATTTCTTGCTGCGGTGTTTTCTTTGAACGCAAAACTTCAAATGTATCTAAATACGCTTGCGCCAATGGGGAAGAATCTAATGCATCCTCGCAATGATTTTGACCAATTGTGGGAATATGTTGAACTGTAATACGATCATAATGTGCCATCGCTATGCCTGATTCTCTGTCTTCTGCATTCTGTTCAGGCGGCAAAGAACGCATATCTACATTCCGGCTATATAATAAAACTGCGCGTACATCCAATTTATCGAAAGCAGTAGTTCCCATATGGCACACCTCTTTTATATGAAAAAAGGCCGCTCTACCCCCCCTATATCAGGGATAAAGCGGCTCACATTAAACTATTTATTACCCTTTTTTTCGCCCCACTTGGCAGTCGTAGGGACGTAAACTGCGTCCCCGCCTTCCAGTTTCGCGCCTGACGGATTTTGTCGAGAGCCTTTCGGGTAATCCGCTAATTTATAAACATTACGACGATAGCCCGCACCTTCGTGCAGGATCCTGTCACTACCAAGAGTTGTAAAACGCATAATTTGTGCCTCTCTTCTTGAGGTTTGGCTTATAGCAAAAATCTCAGAAACTTGACACTGCTAAAATCAACTAGCAGCTAGTGTATTATAACACACTAGCGTTCTCTTTTCAAGGGTTTTCTGTAATTTTTGTGGTTTGTGCAAAACCAGCAGTACTGCTTTGGACATTTTATACAACAAAAGCAATGGTCTTCAGCTTGCTTCGAACTATTCTGTTTACCACACATATATGCACCACTCGTTTTCAATTTGCTCCGGATTTTAAATTTCGGCTGTAAGTCAATTGCGATATTCTAAACGAGCCATATGTCTATTAAAAAATAGTGGTGGCACAGCGAACACAATCATACAATGCCACCCCCCATTTGTTGTAAAAAGCAAATTTACTTTCTTTAACATAATATGCTGCAAGTCTCCGCTCGTGCGAGGCTTTTTAGGCAAAATCATACTAGCCATAAATCACTATATTTTTCGCACTACGCCTTAATGTAAGGAGTGCTCCCACCATCTTCTGAAAACACAATCGCTGCCACAGGCTCTTTATATTTACTATTGAAGTATGTACAAAATGTAGCGATGCTATTATGTCTGGCTCCACGTGCCATATCTCCTACTTCTTTAACGAGACCATCAACAATCATGCCGCAATAAGCAATTTTTCCTGTTTTAATATCAATTATAACTGCACCATCCATAACAGTCAACGACGCTTCCTGTTCACAATTCACAGCATAGCCCCGACCGTTTTTCTTGAGTCGTTTCATATATTTGCTTGCTTTTGTACTCTGTGCCAAATCCATGAAGATAACTGCTGCACCATGATTGCTGCTATTTATTTCCGATAGGAAGGCATCAACCCATTCAAGCTCCGCCGTGTTGTAAGGAATTTTAAAAGCACTTTGAATTTGAGCCCACTGTTGTTCATATGCTTTTTGAACCAATTGTGGTTGTGAATCCAAGACCCGGAACAAATCCTTTTTCGCAAATGAAATTTTAAATTTTTGTGGCCCCTCAATCTCAACTTCCCACGCATTCGGAACATCTGCAGGACATGCATATCCTAGCATAACGTACATTTTCTCACTATATGCTCGCCACTGCTCCATACGAATTTTTCTTCGTCTAAATACTAAAGCACGCACTTTTTCCTTCACCGAATTGCCGGAATCATCGAAAGATTCCCTCACACATCCAGTTAAAAGTTTCCGAATGCGGCGGACTTCTTTTTTCTGAAAAATAATTTCTTCATTTCCCTCTATGGGAACTTTCACACAGTCACCATCACCAGGTTGTACAAACAAGATTTTCCCTTGGAATTTTGCCCCCTCATAATTTTGAAGAGACAATGCCCTCAATATTTTCCAGTTAATTCCTGTGTGATCCGAGAATGTTTCCAGAAAGTTTTCAAATAGTGCATCGCATGCAGCGTTCACCATAGCATCGTCATCGGCTACGCAGTCATAGCGATCTTGCCATACATCCTCTAGGTATTTGGCCACTAAGTTTGTCAATTCGTAAAATAGGTAACTCTTGTACTTCTCTTTGTTATCTTTTGCGCTGATGACTCCCACATAACACTTTTCTGTATCCAAGTCATCATAAACCGCATCAAATTGCTTGCAAACAACACTCTTGAATCTTTTGCAGCTTTCGACCGGAGTACTTTCCAGTTCAAAGAAAAATGCATTCTCATCCATTACCACAGCATTTCCCAATTGCCTAACAAGTTTCTGGGAAAATTTTTTGTAATCATCTCGTTGCATTTTCCGCTCACTTCCTGTCGAATTTAGATGTCTTGCGTCAAATATTCGCAGACGCAGCAATCTCTCCTACAAGTACCAATACACCAATTATTCGTGTTGCTTCAGGAATTTGATGTCTCCGTAAACAAGCACCTACCGATTCATACAGGGATGCCCATACCTATCAGCTTAGATATTGTACTACTTTTCTCCCATAATTGAAAGCTACTTGTAAAATAAATCTCGGGCTCTTGTAAATTTCTCATATAAGAAAATGTTCTTTACTCGATCCACGCTATATTAGCTTCCACCTTTATCATATAATCAGGAGTTGATGCCATGAAAGCTATTAAAGAAAAGCCCGCCAAACGGATGCCGAAAAGCAATACCGAGGGGAAAAAACGAAAGCTGCGATGAAAAAGATATGGACAGAAGTCAAGGAGAAAAGCTGAACCAAGCTGCGGGAAAGCACCTCCACGCAGGGGGATAGCGGCTATACTACCGCCAATGATACTGGTGGGGCGGTGGCCGATACATCCTATTCCGCCATCAAGCAAAACGCCGATCTCACCGTACAGCAGGGGCGAAAGTTTGCCCGCAAACAGATTCAAAAATACAGGAAGCGCCGCACCGCAGAGCAGGTCGAGACCGCCCGCGCCCACACCGCCAGTGAGCGCAGTGTCAGCCCGAAACAGACTGGGCGCGGCACGCTGCCCGATGCAGAGCAACGCCCGCGCCGTGGGGCGGATTTGCCCCGCCAGCGAGCGAAAGAGAAAGTCGTCACCGCCAAGACTGCACCACGCGACATGTACACGGAAACTTTGTCTGCGCAGGATATGGATGATCTGTGCAGTCTGTTGCAGCAGGCACATTTCAAAGGCTTGTCCAAGCGACTGCGGACGGTATTTCTCACGCTCTCTATTTCCTGCGCACCGAGCTTTGCCATGCCGAAAAGAAAAATTAGCATACCGTTCAGCCTTACGCCATTCCGCCAAGCGGCGATAGCCGACTGCATCAACCTTTTGCAGTATATCGGCAGTCAGCCGGATATGCCGCACTACCTGCAATATCGGATGGCAGAAACAGAAAGTCTGTTGCGCTTTTTTCTCTTGGATGTGCCGACGCGCATCCTGTACCTTGAGTTTTCCGCAGACGGCCAACTCACATTCTGCGCGGCCAGCAACCGCGTACCGCAGTTACTCCGCAGCGCCCTGTGGAATACCCGTGAGCCAACCATTCTGACCTCCGGCACGCTGACAGCAGCCGGAGATTTCGACCACGCGAAACAGCTTTTGGGGCTGGCAGCATACGCTCCGCTGCGCCATTTCCGCGCAGAATCTCCGTTCAATTATAGGAAAAAATGTCTGCTGTATATCCCTGCACGGCGGGCAGCGGCTACTTTGCCTTTGACCTGCCGATGGAAAACACCCGCACGATGTATTGCAGCGCCTGGCTCTACGGCGACGAC
>OHVU01000573.1_pt1 | contig 10701 bp, 8 predicted proteins | sample 1579551 | NCBI WGS metagenome assembly OHVU01 (sample SAMEA3882520, study PRJEB24775) | human gut metagenome | biome: human-associated habitat; feature: intestine environment; material: feces | place: Netherlands | collected 2009/2010 | reverse complement strand
TGGATGCCGCCCGTGAGAAACTGCCCACCAAAAAGGTTCTGAAAAAAGAGCGCGTCTTTGACGAGGAAACGGGCAAAGGCAAAACCCGCCTCTACTTTGAAGACGAGCTGAAAGTTTCCAAAGGACAGAGCAAATTGCAGTTTGAGGCAGACAAGACCGTCCGCAAGGTCGGCGATACTCTTGCCTCTGGCATTCACGGCAAAATCCATGAGGTGGAGCAGGAAAACTCCGGCGTGGAAGCCGCCCACAAGACAGAGATTGCCGCCGAGTCCGTTGTCCACCACTACAAGCATCATACAGAGCGCAGTGCAAACAAGCCTTTCGAGAAGGTGTCCAAGCTGGAACAGAAGGCCGAGGCCGCTGACCGGAAGCTCCATTTTGAGAAGACGGTTGCCGAAAATCCTGAGATGAAGACTTCCCGTGCCAATATGAACAAGCATTACCAGAAGCAGCACATCAAGAAGGAATACGCTGCGGCTCGCAAGGCCGGGGCGCAAACGGCCTCCACCGCCACCAAGTCCACCGGTAAAACCATCCGTGAGAAAGCGTCGGATAAGGTCAAGGACTTTATCTCCAAGAACAAAAAAGTCTTTGCGTGGCTGGGAGCTGGCTTGATGATTCTGATCCTGCTGTCCGCCGGGATTAGCTCCTGCACGGCAATGTTCACCTCTACTACCTCGTCTGTCATCGCCACTTCCTACCTCAGTGAGGACGATGCCATGACCGGCGCGGAGGCGCAGTATTGTCAGATGGAGGCGGAGCTGCAATCGTATCTGGATAACTACGAAAGCACACACGACTACGACGAGTACCACTTTGACCTTGACGCGATTGAGCACGATCCCTATGTGCTCATTTCCATTCTCTCAGCTTTCAATGAGGGAGAATTCACGCTGGACGAAGTACAGGGGCTTCTTCAAACGCTCTTTGACCGGCAATACATCCTCACTGAGGATGTGGAGGTTGAGGTGCGTTACCGGACCGAGACCCGGACAGGGACAACGACTGTCACCGATCCCGAAACCGGTGAAACCAGCACGGAAACTTACACTTATGAGGTCGAAGTCCCGTACAACTACTACATCTGTACCGTTACGCTGGAAAACTTTGACCTTTCCCATTTGCCTGTGTACATCATGAATGAAGACCAGCTCTCTATGTACTCAGCCTATATGTCAACGCTGGGCAACCGCGAGGATTTGTTCCCCGGCTCCGGCTATGTAGACAAGTACACCAAACCGCCCACCACCTATGATATCCCGCCTTCCGCACTGGAAGATGAAACCTTTGCGGCGCTCATTACCGAGGCGGAGAAGTACATCGGATATCCCTATGTCTGGGGCGGCAGCAATCCAAACACTTCTTTTGATTGCTCCGGCTTCGTATCCTGGGTGCTGACGCAAAGCGGCGTCTGCAATACGGGCAGGCTGGGAGCCCAGGGGCTCTACAATATTTCCACCCCGGTATCCTCTGCCAACGCAAGACCCGGCGACCTGATCTTTTTCATCGGCACTTACGATACACCGGGCGTTTCCCATGTGGGTATCGTGCGTCCAGTAAGGACGATAGTAGAAGTAGAGAAAGGAGGCTGTGGCTAAGGTACTACCCCGCAAAGCAACGCGGGAATCCACCTGCTTTACCGAAAGTCGAAAGATGTACGGGAAAAGAGCACGGCAGGAAAGCGGTAAGTTGCCTAAAGACAATCGGGCACGACTGAACCGCAAGGATAAGTGAATATAAGGATAAAACTGAATTGTTTAAGGTGAGTTCCAAGCCCTCGTTACGTGTGGGCAAAGGAAAATTGTCTGAAACCTTTGGTACAGAGACCATAGGAAATAGAGTCCTTCCTATGGGTTGCTAATCCCCTGTACGGCACGTCGGAGAACCGATAGTAACGGAACGAAAGCATATCCGATAATTCACATTGACCTACTACTATCGTCAACTGGAGATTGTCTAAACCAGAACGCTTGAAAAAGCTATGTGTAATGCAGTAATGTGATAAATTTCAAAGCTATGCTAGAAAGATGACACTGAAAATCTGGCATGACAACGGAGCTTCTATAGTAGTCCGAGAATCCTGAATTGACAGGAAAAGCCGTAAAATCGGATGCGGGAAAGCCGCTCACATGGCGAAGAGAAGCAGTTTTTTGCGCATTAAAATCAGAAATTGATTAGAGAGGAAAGCCTCAATGAAATCAACAATGGAGATTTTAACAAAATTACAAGAAAATTCCCAAAAGAACCAAGATGAAGTGTTTACACGACTGTACCGCTATCTTTTGAGGCCGGATATTTACTTCATTGCCTACCAGCATCTTTACTCCAATAAGGGTGCAGGAACGAAGGGTGTGAATGATGATACGGCTGATGGATTTAGCGAGCAGTATGTGACAGCCATCATTGAAGCATTGAGAACAGGGTCATATGAACCCAAGCCGGTACGCAGAACCTATATTCAAAAGAAGAACGGTAAGCTGCGCCCGTTGGGACTTCCTGTATTCGCTGACAAGCTGGTGCAAGAAGCTATCCGTATGATTCTGGAAGCCATCTACGAGCCAATTTTCTCTATCTATTCCCACGGCTTTAGACCGGGCAGAAGCTGCCACACGGCACTTGCCATGATCAAGCATGAGTTTACCGGAGCAAAGTGGTTCATTGAGGGTGACATCAAGGGATGCTTTGATAATATCGACCATTCCACGCTGATTGATGTGCTGAACCGAAAAATCAAGGACGCTCGTTTTCTGAACCTGATTCGTATGTTTCTGAAAGCCGGCTATATGGAAGATTGGAACTTCCATGAAACCTATAGCGGATGCCCGCAGGGTGGAATCATCTCCCCGATTCTTGCAAACATTTATCTGAACGAACTGGACAGGTATATTATGCAGCTGAAGAAGGAATTTGACCACGGATACAATCCGAGAAACTTTACGGAAGAATACAACACGATAAGACACAAACGAGATGCACTGCATGAGAAAATCAAGAAAGCTGAAGGAACAATGCGGGAGCAGCTGATTGCTCAGCACAAGCAACTGACAAAGCAGTTGTTTCGGACACCTGCAAAAGCGTGTACCGATAAGCGATTGAAATATGTTCGCTATGCAGATGACTTTCTGATTGCAGTCAATGGGACAAGAGAGGAATGCGAAGCGATTAAGGCAAAACTCACGGATTTTGTCCGGGACACTCTGAAAATGGAGTTGAGTCAAGAAAAGACCCTTATTACGCACAGCAATACTCCTGCCCGATTCCTTGGTTTTGATGTTCGGGTGCGCAGGGATGCCAGTGTCAAACGCTCTGGAAAACAAAAAATGCGTACTATGAACAACAAAGTGGAACTCAATATTCCACTGAAAGATAAGGTGGAGACCTATTTACTGTCCCATAGCATCGCTGAAAGGGATGGAAAGAGGTTGATTCCTATTCATCGCCCAATTCTGCTGAACCGCACGGATTTGGAAATCGTAATGATTTATAATGCGGAACTCCGAGGACTCTGTAACTATTATGCCATTGCAAGCAACTTCAACAAGCTCGTTTACTTTGGTTATCTGATGGAATACAGCTGTCTGAAAACACTCGCAAACAAGCATCGCTCCCGAATTGCTAAGGTTCGTTATGAATACAGAGATGGGACTGGTGCATGGGGCGTTCCGTATGAAACCAAAAAGGGAAAACGCCGTATGATGTTCGCTAAGTACAGCGATTGCAAAGGCAAAGATTTGACGGAAAAAGTGCCCGATTTGGCGTATCGCTATTCGCACAACACAACCTCCTTCGAGGAACGTCTGAAGGCCAAAGTCTGTGAAGTCTGCGGCTGTACAGACAGCGATAGCTATGAAATCCACCATGTAAACAAGGTCAAAAACCTGAAAGGTAAAGCTGATTGGGAAAAAGTCATGCTGGCAAAGAGGCGCAAGACAATCGTTGTGTGCCACAAATGCCACATGAGAATTCATCATGGAACTAAAACGGAATAACTTTTGAAATGGAGCAAAAAATGGGGAGCCGTGTGCGTTGAGAGGCGCAAGCACGGTTCTGGGAGAGGTCTGTGCAAACCTGTCGTAGAAATACGATAAGGCGGCACTTTCCTACTCTACTATGTGGGCGGCGGAAAAATGCTGCATTGCGGCGACCCCATCCAGTATGCAGATATCAACACAAGCTACTGGCAATCCCACTTTTACGCTTTCGGGCGACCGCCCTACAACTAAAAAACGATATGGAGGTAATTTGATTTATGGCAACGACACAGAAGATCCGCAATGACATTGCGAAAACCAAAGAAAAGATCGCGGAACAGCAGAAACGCCTTCGCGCGCTGGAGGCGCAGCTTGCGGAGGAAGAAAATCTGGAGATCGTCCGTATGGTAAAGGCTGTCCACATGGACAACAAGGAACTGACCGCCTTCCTGCGTGCCTACGCCAGCGGCATGATCTCCCTGCCGGAAGGAATGATGGAAATGGAGGCCGCCGCTGATTCCGACATGATGGAGGGCACCGACGATGAAGAATAAGCACACGATCCGCACACTTGCGGTGCTGCTGGCCGTTATGCTCTGCATGACGGCCTTTTCCACGGTCGCTTTTGCAAGCAGCGAGGATACAGTGCCTACCTCTGAGGCACAGACGGAACCGACTGACAGCGCGGATATCACCGGGGACGATCTTTCCGAACTAATCTCCACGCTGTTTGGCTCTGTGCTGGGCGGCGCAGAGAAATCCGGTAAGACCGGCACCGTCACCACCAATGGTGGCAAGCTGAATGTCCGCACGGGCGCTGGGCTGGATAACTACGCTTTCGCGCAGCTCCCGAACGGAACGGTGGTAGAGGTCGTGGGCACGGATGGCGACTGGTATATGGTCCGGCTGCCGGAAAAGATCGGCTACGTCTATTCCGGCTATATGACGCTCAGCGATACGGGCGGCGAGGCTGACGGCGGCCTATCTCTGTCCATTGATCCCGACAAATTGAGCGAGCTGTTTGAGCAGCTTATGGGCGGCAGCGGCGATGCCGCCCTGACGCCGGACGGGAACCTTTCGCTGATCGACGATATCGGCAGCAGTACCCGGAGCGGCAAGCAGTTTATCACTGTGGAAACGAGAAACGGCAACGTGTTCTATCTCATTATTGACCGTGACGACGAGGGCGAGGAAACCGTGCATTTTCTGAACCAGGTGGACGAAGCCGACCTTCTGACGCTCATGGGCGACGATGCGCCTGCGGCGGAGGTACCCGCCGTCTGCAATTGCAAGGAAAAGTGTGCGGCTGGCGCGGTAAATACGAATTGCCCTGTCTGCAAGAATAACCTCTCCGAGTGCAGCGGCAAGGAGGTAGTGGCAGAGCCGGAGCCTGAAGCAGAGCAGCCGGAGAAAAAGAGCAGCGGCGGTCTGCTGGTCATTGTCCTGCTGCTGGCGCTGGCAGGCGGTGGGGCCTTCGCTTATGTGAAATTCATCAAGCCGAAGCAGGGCATGAAGGTCAGCGCCGATCCCGACGATTACGATTTTGAGGATGAAGAAATGGTCAATGAGGACGATATAGTTTAAAGTTAAAAATAGTTGGCACCACAAAATATATGGTGCCAACTATTTATTCGCAATCGGAGCTATTCATAACCCCTTTATTGTCCAAACTACCATATTCCTTCCAATAAGGATATCGTTTTATAAGAAAATTCTTTCGCTCATCAGAACAATGGTTCATTTTCGTAATTGCATAATCAAAACCGTTTACTACAGATAAATTATCCGCTGTCATGGGTGAGTACCTGAAGGTTGGGGGGATTGTTTTTACCGTATACTGACCGTGAGATAAAGAAGTACATAACAAATCTTGTCCTTTGGGGTCAGGCTGTAGTCTATCAAATGACGCAAGCATTACATTAGGTGGAACAAGCTGCGCCCGTTTTCCAAGTAAGATTGAATTATTTTCATACTCAGCTCGTCTACCATAAATCAACCCATATTGCGGGGCGAATTTCTTCTTTTTCATCCATTCAGGAATGTCAAAGCAACGGTAAAACTGCAGAATGTTTTCAGGTATGCTTAATAACGACATCCATTCTTGCAGTTGCCCAAGTGCTTGCGTAAAATCTGAGGACTGTATCGCTGCATTTGTAAACGTCCGCTTGTTTGGCTTCTCTATTTCAATCAAAACAGGGGTAAATGATAAACTATCTTGTGCGAGCCAGATAAAATCTGGAACGCGATTGAAAATACCCCCATCAAGTTTTGGCTGGGTAATCAGAGATTGCGTATACGGGTAGTGTCCAGAACTGCCAAAGAGTTCAAAAGCACCTGGGACAAAAGAGGGGTTTTCCTCAAAAAAATGTTGAAATGCAGTTTCGTCATCTGATGCTGTTTCAAGAAGATTCCGATATTCTTTGAGACTTATCTTAGAATAGTCATCCCAGGACGTATGCGCTGGTGCATTGGGGACTATTTCATACTTCCGTTCAAACATAATAACGCCTCCGTTCTCTGATATCCACAATTATACTGCACAACAATGATAAATCAACATTTCTATCACAATTTGGGAGGTAGTCTTTTGAAACTGATTATCGCAGAAAAACCGAGTGTGGCAAAATCTATCGCGTCGGCCCTGGGTGCTTCATCCAGGGCCGATGGCTTTTATGAGGGCAGCGGCCTTCTTGTATCCTGGTGCGTTGGGCACCTGGTATCCCCGATGGATGCGGGCGGCTATGACGAGCGTTTCAAGAAATGGCGCTATGACGATCTTCCCATTCTGCCGGAGCCGTTCCGTTATGTGCTTGCACCGGGCAAGGAGGACGCCTTTGAAAATCTACGCGCCCTAATGAACCGACCCGACGTGGATACCATCGTCAATGCCTGTGACGCCGGGCGTGAAGGTGAGCTGATCTTCCGGCTGGTGTATGAAATGACCGGCTGCCGCAAGCCGGTCCTCCGGCTTTGGATCTCGTCCATGGAGGACAGCGCCATCCGGGAGGGCTTTTCTGGTCTGCGCCCCGGCGCCGATTATGAAGCATTGTATCAATCTGCCCTCTGCCGCCAGAAAGCGGATTGGCTGGTAGGGATCAACGCCACACGCCTTTTTTCCGTCCTCTATCACCGCACCTTGAATGTGGGCCGTGTTCAGACGCCCACGCTGGCAATGCTGGCGGAGCGTGACGCAAAGATCACGCTGTTCCACAAAGAGAAATATCATCTGCTGCGCCTGACGCTGGACGGAGCCGAGGCGGTGTCGGAGAAGTTCACCGATCCGGCGGAGGCGGAACAGGCAGCGGCCATGTGCAAGGGTGCGGTCGTCACCTGTACCTCTGTCACGAAGGAGCAGAAGAAGGAACAGCCGCCGAAGCTCTATGACCTTACCACCTTGCAGCGTGAGGCAAACCGCCAGTTCGGATACACGGCGAAGCAGACCCTCGACTACGCCCAGAGCCTCTACGAAAAGAAGCTGCTGACCTATCCCCGCACGGACAGCCGGTATCTGACCTCCGACATGGCAGAAACGGCTTCCTGCGTGATCCACTTGGCGGCAAAGCTGCCGCCCTTTGATGGCTGCTCCAACTTCTTCCCGCTGGTGGAGGCCATGATCTCCGATAAGGATGTATCCGACCACCACGCTATCATTCCCACAATGGAGATTGAAAAGGCAGATATCAAGGCTCTGCCCCTGGGCGAGCGTAATTTGTTCCTCCTTGTCTGCTGCAAGCTGCTGTGTGCATCGGCGGAGCCGTATGGGTATGAGACGGTCACGGCCACATTTGACTGCTGCGGCCATTCCTTCACCGCAAAGGGCAAGCGCGTCATCTCCGAAGGCTGGCGGGAAATCGACCGCATTTTCCGTGCCTTCTTGAAGGAAAAGCCTGCGGATGGGGACGGCGATACGCTCCCTGACTTCACCGAAGGGCAGACTTTTGACGGTGCGGAGGTTGCTGTTACCGAGCATTTCACCCAGCCGCCGAAGCCCTACACCGAAGATACCCTTCTGTCCGCTATGGAGAATGCGGGCAAGGACGACATTCCCGACGAGGCGGAGCGAAAGGGACTTGGCACGCCTGCGACCAGGGCGGCCATCATCGAAAAGCTGGTGGCAGCCGGATTTGTGGAGCGCAAGGGCAAGAGCCTGATCCCCACAAAAGCCGGTATCAACCTTGTCACGGTCCTGCCGGAGCCGCTGACCTCTCCCATGCTGACAGCGGAATGGGAACAGAAATTGACGGAGATTGCAAAGAGCGGCGCTGACCCGGATACCTTTATGGACGGTATCCGCACGATGGTTCAAGAGATCGTGTCCACCTATTCCTGTATTTCCGAGGACGGCAAAAAGCTGTTTGCCCCGGAGAAGGAAGTGATCGGCACCTGCCCCCGCTGCGGCCAGCCGGTCTATGAGGGAAAGAAAAACTTTGCGTGTTCGGATCGGTCCTGCGGTTTCGTCCTCTGGAAAAATGACCGCTTCTGGACGAGCCGCAAGAAGGAGCTGACAAAGAAAATGGCAGCGGACCTTCTGAAAAAGGGACGTACCAATGTCAAGGGAATGTGGTCTGAAAAGAAACAGGCTGCTTATGACGCTGCGGTGATCCTGGATGACACGGGTGGCAAATACATCAACTTCAAACTGGAATTTTCAAAAAGAAAGGAAGGTGTCAATGGCAGAAAATAAGGCTTTGGAACATTTACCCGAAGTGAGGGCGGCGGTGGCTGCCCTCTCCCCGGAGGACCGGGAGCTGCTGGCGGCGGTGCAGGCGTCACCCTTCAAGCTGATAACACCAGAACAATTTAAGGAGTTTGCGGACAACATCGACTATTTCGTATTTGAACCAAACATCCATGACCTGAACGATCTGGGCTGGCGGTATCTGGCACTGCACATGGATACGCCGTTACCCCCGGAACTTCTGAAAGCAATCGACCCTGTTCCGTTTGGCAAGTACGCCATGCAGGAGGAACAGGGTCATTTTACGGAACACGGATATATTTCTCTCTCCGGCGACGAGTGGGTGCATGAACGCCCTGCGGAGCCGGAGAAAAAGCCCTCCATCCGGGAACGGCTGGAACAGGGCAAGAAGGAATGTGCGGAGAAATGCAAGGCGCAGCCCCATAAAGAAAAATCTGCGCCGGAACTGTAAGGAGGTGCTGATATGCCATATTACGATCACGACAAGGATTATCCCTTTGCCGCCTTTATCACCAATCTTGGGAAGTACAATGAGGGCGAACTTGTGGGCGAGTGGGTGAAGTTCCCCACCACCGCCGAGGAATTGAAGGAAGTGTTTAAGCGGATCGGGATCGGCCAGAAGGATGACTTCGGCCAGCCCTATGAGGAATGGTTCATCACGGACTATGACTGCTATGTGGACGGTCTTTACAGTAAGCTGGGTGAATATGAAAATCTGGACGAGCTCAACCATCTGGCCCATCTGTTGAATGAGCTCTCCCCATCAGAACGGGAAACGCTGGAGGCGGTTATGGACAGCGGCCAGCATTGTGGCTCGGTGCAGGACTTGATCAACCTTACGCAAAATCTGGACTGCTACGACCTGCATCCCGGTGTGGACAATGAGGAAATGCTGGGCCGCCTTTATGTGGAGGATATGGAAAGTCTCGAAGTGCCGGACAATATAAAACCCTACTTTGACTTTGAAGCATACGGGCGGGACATTTCCATCAACGAAAACGGACACTTTGCACCGGGCGGCTATGTGACAAAGGTGAGTGACGATTTCCGGGAGGTCTACCACGGCCCCCAGGACATTCCCGCTGAACACAGGGTTTTTGCTTACCCCCAGCTTTCGATCCGGGAGCAGATGGCCGCTTATCAAGAAATTATTGACGGTTCCTCAAAGGAGGGGTTCCGGCGGCTGACTGAAAAACACCATGAGGAACGGTAACTGGACTTCGAGACAATTTGTCCCAAGGCGAAAGGAGGCGGTGTAACTGATTGATGAAGAAATTTCCCGGAGCTCCATAGCGATTTCTGTCCGGGCCAGCAAACTGACAGCCCGGGGGCTGGCCTATGTGCTCCGGGCGGCGGGCCGCCAGATCGCCAAACGGCATAAGAAAGCCCAAAGGCCCCACGGCAGGCAGAGCGTGAAAAAGCTCATGGCTCACGGCGAAAATGTGAACAGCATCGAGGTGGAGGCCCCGAAGCTCTTTGACCGCATGGCCCGCCGTTTCAATGTGGACTATGCTTTTTACAAAACCGGGCCGGACAAATACCTGCTGTTTTTCAAGGCAGGACAGGCGGATGCAATTACCGACTGTTTTGAGCGGTACTCCCGCAGGCTGTTGGAACAGTCAAAATCCAGCCGCATCCCCATCCGGGAACAACTCAAAAAAGCGGCGGAACAGCTTGTAAAGGAACCGCTCAAAACACAGGAACGGACAAAGGAGGTGGTTCGTGAAGAACGATAGCATCAAAAAATACCTTATTCCTAACATTCCGTATCTGTTTATCCTGTGGGCCTTTCTCAAGCTGGGGACGGCCTACCGTCTGGCGGCGGGTGCGGATTTTGCTCATAAGCTCATGGGGCTGGGCCAGACCATTGGCCCGGCCTTTGCTGACTTTGCCCCGGGGCTTGCTCCCTTTGACTGGCTCGTTGGCATTGTAGGGGCTGTGGCGTTCCGGGTAATGGTCTATGTGAAAAGCAAAAACGCCAAAAAATTTCGGCGGGATGAGGAGTATGGATCAGCCCGTTGGGGCTGTCCG
>OHVU01000568.1_pt1 | contig 10752 bp, 8 predicted proteins | sample 1579551 | NCBI WGS metagenome assembly OHVU01 (sample SAMEA3882520, study PRJEB24775) | human gut metagenome | biome: human-associated habitat; feature: intestine environment; material: feces | place: Netherlands | collected 2009/2010 | reverse complement strand
TAATTATTAGACAATTTCAAATTCAATATCATGAACTTTCGGTTCAATATATTCCGAACACATCAGTGAAACGCTTACTTTGAATTTTCCTTTTCTAGCCGGAACAATATATATCCCATCAAACTCGGTATCATCTTTATGTGGCAACTGATTGCATTCAGCAAATATTGAGTTATCTCGTATAGATATTGATTCAAACACAGAAGAATTGGAGTTGTTAAAAATTGCCGGGTCTATAATCGGCAAGCTTCGAGCTGAGTAGAATGGCTGCATTCCGTCCATACTATTTTTCAACAAGCCATATACTGGATTTAAGTCGCTCATAAAATGTTCCTCTGCCTTTTCAATAGGATTCGGTGGAAGTTTTGGTGCTTTCGGCTCCTTCATTTTTTCGATATCATCAATGTCATATACAAAAATATCTTTTGGAAATACGATTGAGATTCTAATGTCGGTTGCTTTCGCTGTTCCCTTATTAAGCACTCTTAGCTTGAGCGCAACACCACCGTTTGTTATTGTCTTATATACACTCATCTTGTGTGCATAATCATTTATTTCTTCTTCAGACGGTAGTGCTGCATTGTAAGCCTGCAAGTCCTTTTCTTTTACATACTTTTTTAAATGTGATTCAACGCAACTTAAATCAAGTGGTTCATACTTGTTTTTGTAGCATTCTCCATCATTATGATATAACTGGATCTTGATTGCATTATCTGAGCTATCAATAAGCAATTTTCCATGTGTTTTAAGACCTTTTCCGTCCACTTCTTCATCATCCTGTTGATCCAGCACAACTGCGGCCATCAACTCAGGAACCCGCTTTACAATCTGTGATTTCAACTCAGCATTTTCCTGCTCAAGTTCTCTTATCTTTTTATTCAAACTGAGAATTTCTGCATGACTTGCTTCAATATCAAAGGCATCTCCTCTTATCCACCCTGGACGCTTTTTTCGATCCATTTGCTGATGTAAAGATTCTGAAACCTCTCTAGCAAGTTCGTCAATATTAGTCCACCACTGTACCGTTCGTCCTTTTTTAGCTTCTGTCTTGAAATCAGCCAGCTTTTTTATACTTTCTGGATCTTTTTCTATAAATTCCGGCTTAATTGCCACATCATCATCAATTATGAATACCAGAACAGGAATTTTCTTCTCTCTCGCATAGCGAAATTCCTTTTCCGTATAGCTAATTCCAGCATCCGATCCAGATTCTATTACAGAGCCATATCGCTGTCCCAAAATCAAAACATAATAATCCGAACTATCAATCGTCTCTTGTATGATTTCCCACTGTTCTTCGTCAGCAGCGTTAAACATCTCCATACCAACTGGGAAATGCATCATCGATAGGATGGCATCCCTTACTTTGCTACGGGCTTCTATCAAATCTTTATACGTTGACGAAATAAAAATCTGGTATTTCTTTTCCATGTTATATCACTTCCTTACAAGCTAGTGGTTCATTCCATAACCCATCAATTATTGTAGCGCATATAATTCTACTAATTCCTGAAGAATCTGTTCTTTCGTTCGTCCCACAAGCCCCAACTGTTTAACATCAACCGTTTCATTTTCCATTCGATCAACAAACTTCTGCATATCCTCATACACACCACTAGGAGTGACAATCTTAACCGTAGGGTCAAGCAGTTCAGTCAAACGAAAAACATCATTTTTATGTTTCTTAATGTTTTTACTATCAACGTGTTCTCCGGCTGCTTTGCGATCCGTCAAATCCATCCATGCTTTCGCCTTGAACGGAATCAAATATGCAGCGTCCAAAACCGTTACTCCATCAACAGTCACTTTCCCCTGCTTCAAGAACTCATAGTAATCATCATCCAAAAGGATTGCAGACAAGCTCGATATATCCTCATCCATTGGCAGCGGTGTCAATACTGCATCATCTGGAAGTTGAATTGCATCCAGTTTTCTAGTGAACAGTTCGATCATTGCTGGATAACGGTTTGAAGTCGGGTGACTGAACCGATAAAACTGCGGCATACCAGAGCTTTTATTACGATGTTCGTATCCAGCCTGTTTTACATAGTCCCAGAATTTTCTTCCAAAAGCCGCATCCACGGCTTCAATAATTAGAACAAGGTCAATGTCTTTTGTTGCACGGAAGTCTAAGCCTTCTTCTGTCATCAAGATGTCACACGCAGTTCCACCGATAATTGCATACTGGCTTTCGTTACCCTTGAACCATTCCTTAAAGCTTTCAATCCCTGTTACCATCTATCTTCCTCCACAGATTATTTAACATTTCTTCTACTGCTTCTTCTACCCGTTCATCTGCATCTTCCCTGAGCGATAATGCCAGAGAAAGTCCATCGACCATTTTTCCCTTCGATAATTTTCGTGGGTCATATCTCCACATTTCAACAGCCACCTGTGAATTTGAGTCCTGTAAATCCTTGGTCATACAGTCATTCCACTGAGATATTTTTTCTGAAGCATAGCACCGAACACTAGGCGCATTGAGCATCGAATACTCCGCCAATGCGAAATATCCGCTCTCCAACAATTCACTCTTTACTTCCTCGCATGGAACATAGACCGTCCTTTTCACAGGATTGAGCAGAACTTTCTCTGCTTTGTAAAATAACTCTTTGGCAGAGTTTTCCGAAAGCAGTATCTTCTGCACTCCATTTTTTCTTGATCGCAGAAATCCCATTCCTTCAAGTTGTTTAGAAGCTCTGGAAATAGACGTTGGTGTCAAATCCAAATCTTTTGCAGCTTGACTTGTAGACAGCTCCTTTGCTCCCTCATAAATATAGTAAAGCAACAGCATCTGCGCCGATGGCAAGATTTCTTCTCTGTCACTCTTTTCTGCATCACAGCGTTCCTGCAAATATGCTGCCATAAAGGGCAGATAAATTTGCTTTCCATCCACAATAAATGCTATTTTCTCTCGAAGCAAATACTCTTTCTGCCGTGCAGTGATCTGTTCCAATACTAAAATCACCGGACAATCCGCAACCTTTTTCACACGTTCCAGATGCTTTTTTAATGTTTCCACCTGCTCCAATTCGGTTTTAGGATACAAAAAAACAGCTTTTTGACCACTCAGAGATACTTTCTGTGAATCATACCTTGTACTGATGAAGTTTGGCAAATGCTCTAAAGCTTTATTTTCATATAGCACTTCAATTCCTAAAACTCGCTTAAGGTATTCCACTCTATCGCCTCCATTCACAACTCTTTTTCTGTATTATAACTCATTTTAAGTTAAGATACAATATAAAAGTTATGATTATCCAAATCCAGCTATTGAAACACCAATATTTTCCAAACAATTTTGCTTTCATTTCACTTCTTGATACCCCTCCCTTACCGTGCTATACTATTATCAAATCAAATATTGAGGGAGTGCATTGTTATGAGCAAAAAGCTTGTTGCCTATTTTTCTGCCAGCGGCATTACCGCAAAAGTTGCCGAAGATTTAGCAGATGCCATCGGTGCAGACATTTTTGAAATCCGTCCCAAAGTCCCTTACACAAAAGCCGATCTGAACTGGATGGATAAGAAATCCCGCAGCACCATCGAAATGAGCGATCCTACCTCTCGCCCTGCCATCGCTGCCAAGCGTGATAACATGGACGAATACGACACCATCTTTGTCGGATTCCCTATCTGGTGGTATATTGCTCCGACGATCATCAATACATTTCTGGAAAGCTATGATTTGAAAGGTAAAACAATCATCCCCTTTGCCACATCTGGCGGCAGCGACATGGGTAAGACCAATGAAAAACTTGCGCCGAGCTGCCCCGGTGCAAAACTGCTGCATGGTAAGGTATTCAATTCCTATTCCAGCAAAGCCGACTTGTCCGCATGGGTAGAAACCCTCAGCCTCTAATAGACACATTCCTGCGGAATGAAACACCCGCCTGGTCGAGAAGATTTCCTGAATCCTCTCACCCAGACGGGTATTCTTTTTCTTATGCCACTTCTTCCATCCAATTACGCGCCATACTTTTCCAACGCTCTCCGAATCACATCCTCACAGTTGAACTCTATTTTCATCGTTTGGTCGTCATACAGATAAACCATGCTCACAAAAGCATCCACACATTCTTTTGTCAGCCCGCCGATGTACGTTTTCTCGCTGGCCTGCTTTGTCAGAGCGCGGATTTCTTCATCCAGTTCATCGGCACACTCCTGTTCTTCCTTTTCTGTCCGTATGCTATCCTGCAATACAGCCAGTTTTTCCGAAAGAGCCTTTTTCTTTTCTATGTACGCATCTCGCCGCAGCACACCGTCCGCATACGATTCATATAGTTTGATTTGTTCTACCCGAATGGCTTCTGCTTGCTTTTCCAAGTCCTCAATGTCCATGCAGCGCACCGTGACAGACTGCTTTTCCTGCATTCCCTGATTTACCACATCCAGCGCATAGAATACTGTTTTTATCGCACGAGCCACTTTTGCATTCACCGAATATTCTCTGTAATAGCCGCCGTAGCATTTAGAGAACTTTCCGGCTGACCGTTTATAGCCGCAATAGAAAACCATTTCCCCATATTGCCTTTCGTGGCGAAGCTGCCGATTACAGTTTCCGCAGCAGATTTTTCCTTTTAACGCAAAATCATCACCCACCTTATACTGAATCGGAGTCACGTTACGGATTGCTTTCTGTGCCTGGTAGTATTCATCTTTTGTCACGATGGCCGCATGAGCGTTTTCTGCGATGATCCACTTATCCTCCGGGAGCGTCCGAACAGAGGTAGTATTCACATCAATTTTCTTTCTTCTCCCCATAACCAGCGCACCAGTGTATTCATACCGTCTAAGGATTCTCCACACGATTGCCGCGTTCCATAACATTTCACTGTCCGGGGCAATAATAGGATTGCTGCCCATCAGCAGATTCTTTCGTTTCGCATACAATCCCGGCGTAGGAAGATTTAATTCGTTCATGCCGTAGGCGATCTGCGTTGTATTGCGGCCGGACAATGCTAATTCAAATACTTTTTTCACGCAGGGTGCGGCCTCCGGGTCAATCTCCCACCGCTGCCCACCTTTCTTGTTCCACACATATCCAAAAGGAACATTCGTGCAGGTGGCTTTCCCATTCTTCCAGTTCGTTTCCAGAGCAGCCCGAATCTTTTTCGCAATATCCCGGCTATACATATTATTCACCAGATTGCTGACCGCCACTTCGATTCCCGGTGTTCCGTTGTTCAGTTTCATGCTGTCAAAGGAATTATTCACAGCAATAAACCGAACTCCCATCAACGGAAAAATCTGTTCAATGTAATCGCCAACACCGATATAGTCACGACCAAGGCGGGATAAATCCTTTACCACGATGACTTTTATATCGCCCTGCTTCAAATCCACGATCATTTTCTGAAAAGCCGGACGATTAAAATTTGTTCCAGTATAGCCATCATCTACATATTCTACAATCTCGCCAAACAAATCTTCCTGCTTCCCAATGTAATCGTGGAGCAGCATCCGTTGGTTCTCAATGCTGTTACTTTCATCCTTGCTGCCCTTTTTCAAATCTCCGTCTGCCAATGATAAGCGGAGATAGATTGCAATTTTATCATTCATTCTGAACCTCCGACATGATTGCAAGCACTTCCTGATAGGGGTCGCTACACTTAAATTCGACCTCCACAGAATTGTCCATTCCTACATAGATTCTCTTGATAAGTTCATGCACCAGTTCTTCATCAAATTCATTTTGATTCAGAATCCCGCGCATCCGCTCCATCTGCGCATCGCAGATTTTGATTCTTTTTTCCAGTTCCAATGCACGTTGACGCTGCTTTTGCAGTTCATGTTCCAACCGCTGCTTTTCTGCTATGTAGTGTTCCTTTAGCTGACTGTATTCATCTTCGTCCAGAATTTCAGCTTTATAGTCCTCATATAAGCGCAACCGCCGTTCTTCAGCTTCCTGAATCCGAAACAGGATAGAGTTTTCTTTCATCTTGATGGAACGGGCTGAATCCAGATTGCTGCCGCGCATCATGTCTTTTACCAGCTTTTCTTCTTCACACATGGTAGACACCAGATGATGAATCTGATCCATCGCCACCATCATCAGCATTTTCTCCGGCACCGCATGATAGGCACAGGGAGTCGTGTTCTTCTTTCTTTTGCAAATGAACACTCCATAGTGCGTTTCCTTCACCGTACCATGCACACGCCGTTCAAACGTCATGTTGCGTCTGCAGCAGCCACAGTAAACCATTCCCGATAGATGGTTATAACACTTCTCTCTGGTTGCTTTGGAACGAGCCATCGCCCTTTCCCGTTTTTCCTTATTCTGCTCCCGCCGTGCCTGCACTTTTTCAAAATCCGATTTCAGAATGATTGCTTCATGAGCGTTTTCAACAATATGCCATTCCTTCTTTTCCACAGGATGGAGGCCAATCCCTTTGTATGATGCAGTTTGCGTTTTCCCAGATACCAGTTCTCCAATATAGGCACTGCTGTTTAAAATACGAAGAACCGTACTGGGGTGCCATTTATTATAGGTAGGGTCATCTCCCTCATGTAATTTGCGATTCAGCCGTTCGTTCGGCCTTGCTACTTCTAAAAATTCCAACCTGCGGGCAATTTCGTTTGTACTCACTCCTGCAAGATACCATTGATAGATCAGTTTGACCCACTTCGCATCCTCAGTCGCTTCAAGCTTATTTCCCTGTTGGTTCAACTGATAGCCATACGGTGTACACCACGATGTAGGGATTCCCTTCTCGCGGCGCATCTGGTAACTAAGGCTGATTTTCTTTGAAATGTCCTTCGCGTACAAGCTGTTTACCATGTTCTTGATGGGAACCGCAAGACTATCCACATCCGACTGCCGGATGTTGTCAAAATCATCGTTGATGGCGATAAAACGAACATGGAGCATCGGGAAAATAGTTTCCAGATAGCTTCCCGTTTCGATATAGTCACGACCAAATCGAGATAAGTCCTTCACTACGATGCACTGAATTTTGCCTGTCCGTACATCCTGCATCATACGCTCAAATTCTGGTCGGTCAAAACGTGTTCCCGTAAAACCGTTGTCTGCATAGGTATCGGTCAGCGTCAGTTCCGGGTTTTCCCTGATATAATTATGAATTTGCAAAATCTGTGTGTGCAGGGAATCTTCTGTTTCATGCCCGCCGTTCTCAACCGACAGCCGCGCATACGCTGCCGTGCGCAGAAGTTCTTTTTCGTTTTGCTGTACGGCCTCCTGCACAGCAGCCTGCGGCATCATATTCTTTCTACTCTTTCTTGCCATTACAATCTTCCTCTCCGTTGTTCAGCCATTCTTCCGGGAAGAATCTCTTCCACTCACTTTCTTGTAGGATCACTTCTACCTGTTCAAAATCTACGATCCATACATGGTCAAGCCATTCTTTAAGATGCGTGCGCTCCAACGTTTCAGGAATTGAAATCGCTCGGAACTTCATCAACCAGGGATTCCCATGGCTAAATGCTTTTTCTATGTCATTAACAGCCAGCATTACTTTTTTAAAGGCCGTTTCCTGCTGCTGGACTGCTATCTGATACTGATGTTCATACTCCTCTACCTGTTCTAGTGAAATTGATCCCTGCTCGTATTCACGATAAACTGCTGTTCGTTCATCGTCCTTGGCCATCAAGTACGTAACAATCTCATTTGCTCTTTTTCTGTACTGCAACAGTCCAGCATCCATGCACTGCTTGACTTTCTCAGGATTCAAGTCCAGCACCCTATCAATATGCACAGCTTGCATTTTTTCTTTTTCCAAAGCTGAAAGAATCTCTGGTTTGGTTTTTATTATCAATTCTTCAAATTTTCTCTTAGCTTCTTGGGAATAGATAATATTAATCCCCATTTTCAACTTGTTAATAAGCGAAGTGCTCCCTGAATAGTCAACATTATCCACAAAATAATCAGCATATTTAGATTCAAAATTTTTCTTATCTTTCATTGAAAAATCAATTACTATATGACCTTCTTTTTCAAGTTTCCTTTTAAGAGCGAAATAATAGGTCTCGCTCCCTCCCTTTATATAAAAGAATTTATTTACCATTAATATTTTCATTGCTTATTTCCCCACAAACACATCTTCATACTGCCCACATATCTTATCCCATGTGTACTCTTCTGCCACACGCTTCTTAGCTCTCCGGCCCATCTCTGCAATTTCATCTGCACTCATTCGGTCTGCCTTATCAATCAACTTTGCAAGGCTACCCGGCTTGCGGCTCCAATAAAGAGCACAATCCTCTGCGACTTCTTTATTAAAGCCAACATCAACTAGCAGGTTTAAATCTGTACTGCCGAGAGCTTCAATCAGAGACGGGTTCGTACCACCAACCGTATGACCGTGGAAATAAGCATAGGCATTCTCACGAATCTTCTTCAGCAGTTCCTGATCGTAAACAGTGCCGACAAATTTGATTCTCTTATCACTCTTGAAATGAAGTTTTTCCTCAAGCTCATTTAAGAACTTTTCATTCACATTCGTAATAATCGCAAAGTTCTTTTTGCTCTTGCTTTTCATGAACTCCCGAATCATAACTTCAAAAGAGTTCTCCGGTACAAAACGACCGACGACAAGGTAGTAGTCCTTTTTCGTCAGTCCTTTTTCTCTATACCAGTTCATCAGCTTCTCATCGTCATCAGCCAACTTACTAAGGGTCAGATCTGCACCGTACGCAATGAAGGTTGTTTTCGGACTACTTCCTTGGATGCCCTTACCGTCATAGCATTCATGGATATACTTTTCGATATTCACAGAGTCACAGATAGCAAGGTCGCAATATTTGACCATCATCTGCTCAGAAATCTTCCAATACTTCCGAATTGGTGCCGACCATTTTGCCCTCATCCACTCATGTCCATCCGGGTTCAGATACACAGTTCCACCCAGTTTATGGATTTCTCTGTAAAAATGACTAGCAAAAGGCCCAATGCGGCAAGCCATGATGTAAACAATCGGATGCGGGATATGGTTTTTCTTGATATGTTCGCAACAAGCCTTTAGTGCAGCAACATCATAATAAATTGCCTGCGCAGGCCCAATCTGAGGAACATCAATTTTGAAGCAGTGGGCATTGTGGAATTCAAATTCGTGGTCGTTGATTTTTGTCACGCCATCAAATTTGCTCTCATCCATGCAGCCATCGCCATTGGCTTTGCAGGCAACATGATATTTGATGTTTTCTTTATTCTGGTGATACTCTGTGAGCTTGTAGACAAAGGTCTCATAACCTCCGTAAGCCCCCAATGACTTCGCGCCGACAAGGTATACGTGCTGCACTTCTTTTTTTGAATTCATTCCTCTATTCCATCCTCACATTTTATCGCTAATGTTGCATCTATTCCCTTATGGATAAAAACAAACCTACGGCGGGTCGCACAAAGGCAATCCACCGTAGGCTTGAACTCTCCTTCAATCTTTATTTGCTGCTCCTTTTTGTGGGTCAAAACAGAGCTTCCAAAAGCCTCCTACATATAACCCCGGATTTTCCGTATCTTGCAGTCTTTTCAACAAATAAAACTTTTGAAGGACAACTCAAGCCTTGAAAACCCTTTAGTTATCGTAGTTTTTCTTGGTTGACCCTATTATATCTCTAGCCCCGCGCCGTTCAATAGTCGGAACAGACTTCTGACGGATTCCCTCGTACTCCGTTTTACCAGCATCGTCATATTCTGCACCACTCACATGATGGCCTGCTCTGTTGTAGCAGGTCACGTCACAGCCATTCTGTGCCATTCGGGTGCAGAGCTCTTTGACAACGATCTCTACTCCACCTTCTCTCGATAATCGCTTCTGTCCGAACATCGCAATCGCAAGTTTCTTACTCATAAATCTTTCCCACAATCCCACTCAATTTCTTCATCAACATCTCGGCCAACACAAAGAGCGGATAGGTTTGCTCACCTGTCCGCTGGCTGTCACCCCACCCTCATGGTCGAGATTTCTTTCTGGATGGCATTGCTGCCACCCAAAAAGATCAGTCGTTCATTCTTCGGGTAAGAAAATATGAACTTCGGGTCGCGGAGCCTTTCATTCTCTGCCGTACCCTTGTCCCTATTATGACAGCCGCGTATTATATCTCTAGCCCCTTTCTTTTCTATCGTCGGAACGCACTTCTGCCGGATTCCTTCATAGTTCGTGATATCGGTATCGTCATACTCTGCACCGCTCACATGGTGTCCTGACCGGTTGTAGCAGGTCACCTGACAGCCTTGCTGTGCCATCCGCGTGCACAGCTCCTTTACAACGATCTCTACGCCGCCCTCTCTCGACAATCGTTTCTGTCCAAATACCGCAATTCTAAGGTCTCTCTCCATCTCGTCTCTCCAACCGTTTTCCTTCCATGTAATATTTTTACTCCCCATGCCCCAACAAACACACCTTGAAGGTCTTAAAGATAATCTTCCAATCCACCCAGAAGCTGCGCTCCTTGACATATTTCACGTCCAAATCCATCCACTCCTCAAAAGAGAGGTCGTTGCGGTGCGGGGCGATCTGCCAGTAGCAGCTCAGACCGGGTGTTACATACAGGCGCTGCTTTTCATAGTCGCCGTACTGCTCGACCTCGCGGGGAAGTGCCGGGCGGGGGCCAACGATGCTCATATCGCCCTTCAGGATGTTCCACAACTGGGGCAGCTCATCGAGGCTGGTCTTGCGGATAAACTTGCCCACACGGGTAATGCGCGGGTCGTCCTTGATTTTGAACACCGGACCATCCATTTCGTTCTGGTCCAGAAGGTCGTCCAGTTTTGCCTCTGCGTTCGGACACATGGAA
>OHVU01000561.1_pt1 | contig 10924 bp, 10 predicted proteins | sample 1579551 | NCBI WGS metagenome assembly OHVU01 (sample SAMEA3882520, study PRJEB24775) | human gut metagenome | biome: human-associated habitat; feature: intestine environment; material: feces | place: Netherlands | collected 2009/2010 | reverse complement strand
TATGTTCGATAAAACGCTTTCATCTCGGTAATTGAATTACCGAGGATTCTCGCTTGAATTCCTAAAATTCTGGCGACCGTGCATGCAGCTATAAAAATTTTCAGTTTTCTAATTTCTTACATACTTTCCATATAAAAAAGAAAATGGGAGGAAATATTATGACATTAAGAGAAGAAAGACGGGCAAAGCTCGTCATGGATTTAAAAAATCTCAAAAAGGAGGCGCCGGAGTACGACGTGTTCATAAGCAGAGCAAATAGGCTTGACATAGAGCCATACGCTGTAATCAGCACAGGAAAAAGCATTCTGTTCATACAGTTTGCAGAGTGCTCAACAAGGTATATGCCGGCATATGAGTATATGCCAAGCACAAAAAACGGTTCCGGCTGCATGATTTACAGCATGGATGAGAAAAATCTTCCGACAGAGATCACAAAAGAGAAAGTCGAAAAATGGGCGGCTAAAGGAAAAAGACTTGCTTGCCAGTATGGTGTAAAAAAGTTCTGGTTTAATACTGATGCTTTCATGCGGCATCAGGGCAGAGCAGAACGCTATGAAGCCATAGTCTAGTCAAAAAAAGAGAGGTGCAGCTGATGTGCCTCTTTTTTGTGTCCAAAAGAGGGTGATAAAAGTGCACCAAAAATTCAGACCTTATAGTATTATATGTGCGTAGCACGGTGGGCTGAAAATTTTCTTACATACTTTCCATATAAGAAATGACAGAAGGAGGCAATAACATAATTTCTTATTAACGGGAACTATCCCGCACAGTCTGCGGGAAGTATCTTTCCTGCGGGCTTTTTGTAACTTACAGACAAAGTACAAAGGAAAGGAGAAACCAAAAAATGGAAGAGTTAACATCAGCAGCAAAAACCATTGTCGCGCTTGAACCTGAAGACATACTGTTAGACAACTGTATTAAGAAGCTTCTGTCGAATGAACAGTTCATGGCACGAATCGTCAAAGGCTGCGTGGATGAATGCAAAAATCTGTCATACGAACAGATTACAGCGCTTCTTGGCGATGTGGAATTCATGCGCATACCTGTGGAGCCCGGGCTTGAGAATGCTGTCCTGTCGGGAGAACTTGCGCAGGAGGATTATGTCGCAGGCGAAGAGCTTGTCAAATTTGACATCTTGTCATGGATTATGGCTCCTGTCAGGCTGTCAGACAGCAAAACGGATTTCGTTAAGCTCTACATTAATATCGAAGGGCAGAAAGCGGAGCGTCCGGGGTATGACATATCAGAAAGAGGCATATTCTACATGTGCAGGGAGATTTCAAGACAGTGTGGAAAAGAATTTACTCTTTCAAAAGACGACCCTGTCAAGTACGGCGGTTTGAAAAAAGTGTATTCTATATGGATATGCCCCGAGACACCTGAAAAACGTGCAGGAACAATCGAAACCATAAGCCTTCAAAAAGAAGTTGAAAAAAATGGAATGGTTGTAAGCAGCTCGACAATCGAGGACCGATATGATATAATGTGTCTTAAGATAATAAGACTGAGCAAAAATCATACTTATACGCAGTCCAGCGGAGAGCTGATAGGTTTTCTGACAGATCTTGTCAACGACGAGATGTCGAAACAGGAAAAACTTGATTCACTGGCCGGGCACGGCGTAAGGATAACAAAAACCATAGAAGAGGAGGTAAGGCAGATGACAGCTTATTCTCAAAACATTGCGGAGAAAAATATGGCTAAAGGCATTAGTCAGGGTATACTTAAAGGCAGAGTTGAAGGACAGAATCTTCTGGCTGAAGCCGTCCAGAAACTAAGAAATGGTGTGACAAAAGAGGAACTGGCAAGGCAGGGATATGATGAGCATACTATTTTGCTTGCAATAGGAATAAAATAATAAGAAGTTGTTCTATAAAAGGGCTTCGGTGTTTTGCCGAAGTTCTTTTTTTTGTGTCCAAAAGAGGATAACAAGGATGCACCAAAAATTCAGACCTTATAATATTATATGTGCGTTGCACTGCGAGCTGAAAAATATGGAAAATTTATATAGAAACCTATAAACGGGTATAAAATCTATCATACTTATAATGACAGACATGAAGCTGTGTGTTTTCAATGCCGTGTGCATGCAGTCATGTCTGCCAAGCGGTTCGCCGCTTATCATCGCATTCGGATGTCTGGTTTTGGCAGGCAGCTAAGGTTCGAGTCCTTCCGGATGCACGCGGGTTTAGCTGAAGTAGTTCCCCCGGACGGTATCCGGTCTCGACAGCGGGATGCCGACATATCCGAAAGAATTTCAGCAGCGTGCGCATGCTCCACCCGGGGCGTGCGTGTGTCTTAGAAAGGAAGCTGATGTTATATGATGCCTGAAAACAGAGTAATAATAGCAGGAAGCAGGGAATTCACAGACCAGACCAAATTAAATAAGGTCTGCAGGTGGATATTCAAGACTGCGCGAATTCCAGTAAGCGGTACAACCATAATCAGCGGCACATGCCGTGGAACTGATAAGATGGGCGAGGAATATGCAAGAGAAGAAGGAATGGCTGTTGCTAGATTTCCAGCTGACTGGAGCCGTTACGGAAAAATGGCCGGACCAAGAAGGAACGGCGAAATGGCAAGATATGCTATGAAGAAGGGCTGCAACGGCGTGCTGATAGCATTTTTAAGAGCTGACAGCAGAGGCACGAAAAACATGATAGATACGGCTGTAAAGATGAAACTTGAAACGTATGTTGTAAAGTATGAGGAAAAAATCATCGAAAAATACAACTACACAAAAGGCGGATTTGAGAAGATATTTGGATGAAAATTTAGAGAGGAGAAAAAGCATGCGACTAAAATTCAAACAGGGTGGTACCGACGCGGTCATTGCCGTAACAAATGTACATTACTGCAAGCATAAGGTTAAGGTGTTTGATAATAAGCCTGACGATGAGGTGGATGAATTTGGAAACACTTACAGATGCGGACTATTGGTATCGCAGCAGGGCATGCCACAGAACACAGGCCTGATGTTTGTTGGCATCAGCAGATTCAACTGCAACGATATTGTCGAAGAATTGTTGAAATATGGATATGCCGACATCAGTGATTATGAGTACACTGATATTATTAGGATAACAGATTAATATTTCCCTTTTTGGACAAAGTTCAAATAAGGAATATTATATATAAAAAATCCATTATAAAAAAAGGAGAAAAATGCACATGGATAACTTAATAATTGTAGCAGCAGCCATTGTGGTAGTCATTGTTCTTATCCTTATTACAGGATATGTCAAGGCACCAACAGATACGGCCGTAATCATCAGTGGACTTAAGAAGGAGCCGAAGTATGTAATCGGACGGTCATCAATTAAGATTCCGTTCTTGTAGCGAACTGACAAGCTTACTTTGAAGATGATCTCAGTGGATGTAAAAACTGAGGAGTCGGTTCCAACAAATGATTACATTAATGTCAACATTGATTCGGCTGTAAAAGTCAAGGTTAGCATGGACCCGGAGAAGATGAAGCTTGCAGCAAGCAACTTCCTTAACAAGAATGAAGAGTATATCAGAAGTTCTGTTGTGGATGTATTGCAGGGAAACGTTCGAGAGATTATCGGCCAGATGAAGCTTGAGGAAATTGTACAGGACCGTAAGAAGTTTGCCGATAAGGTTCAGGAGAATGCAGCTCCGGATATGGCTAAGATGGGCTTAGATATTGTGTCCTTTAATGTACAGAATGTTACTGATAAGGGCAATGTCATTGAGAATTTAGGTATTGATAGAGTTGTCACTATTTCTAAATCAGCACAGATTTCAAAGGCTGAAAGCGAAAGAGATATTGCTGTTGCGAAGGCAGCCGCAGACAAGCAGGCCAATGATGCAAGAGTAGAAGCTGAGACAGCTATTGCGGAGCAGAACAATGCACTGGAAATCAAGAAGCAGGAGCTTAAGAAACAGTCAGACATCAAAAAGGCTGAAGCTGATGCAGCTTATGAGATTCAGGAACAGGAGCAGAGGAAAACCATTGAGATCGCAACTGCTGACGCAAACATTGCCAAGCAGGAAAAAGAGGCTGAAATCAAGGAGAAAGAGATTGCAGTCCGCGAGAAGTCACTCGATGCTGAAGTAAAGAAACAGGCGGATGCTGAGAAATACGCCCGTATGCAGAAAGCTGATGCTGAGAAGTATGAGCAGGAAAAGAGAGCAGAAGCAGAGAAGTTTACAAAGCTTCAGGCTGCCGAGGCAACAAGGGCACAGTATGAGGCAGAAGCAGAAGGTATCAGAGCAAAAGGTCTTGCAGAGGCAGAGGCTATGGAAAAGAAAGCTGATGCTATGGCTAAATACGGCAAGGCAGCAATGACCGAGATGATTATCAAGGTTCTTCCACAGATGGCAGAGGCTATTGCTAAGCCACTTGAGAGCATTGATAAGGTTTCTATTATCGGTGGTGCAGGAGACAGTGGAATGTCTGCTATAAGCGACAATGTTCCGCAGGTGCTTGCTAAAACCATCGAGTCTGTAAAAGAGACAACCGGATTTGACCTTACTGAGGTCATGAAAGCTAATACATATGACGCCAAAGTTAACAACAATATTAACGTAGCAACAGATTTTGGCGAGAAAATCACTGAAAATGCGGTAAAAGAAACCACAGCAGAAATGCATAAGAATAAGATTCCATCTGATTCAAAAGATGAATGCTTCGACTACGAGAACATGTAGAAAAGGCAGAAGAGGTACAGAAATGTACCTCTTTTTTTTGAGTTCATATATTGGCGTCTCCCACGGATAGACTGTGGAAGCACACTAAATTCGAAAAAATACAATTAATTCTATAAAGTACTTGACATAGTTACTAAGAGTTACTATAATAAGTACATAAAGTAAATATAAAAAATGCAGAAAGTAATTATAGGAGTTAAACACATGAATAAAGTAGATGTAAATGGATTAACAGAACGGGAGTTTTTAGCAGAATATAAGCCGGGCGATTATGACAGACCATCGGTTACAGTTGACATGATGGTGCTTCGTATGAAGGAAGACTTAAGCTGTATGCAGGTGCTTCTGATAAAGAGAAAGGCTCATCCGGAGATAGACAAGTGGGCGCTTCCGGGCGGATTTATTAATATAAAGGAATCCGCATATGAAGCAGCGTGCAGGGAGCTTAAAGAGGAAACAGGTCTTACAGACATTTATCTTGAGCAGCTCTATACCATGAGCCAGCCGGACAGGGACCCTCGTATGAGAATTATTGATATTGCATACATTGCACTGCTTCCATATGGATATGAGCAGTCTGCCGTTGCGGGTGATGACGCAAAGGATGCCAGATGGTTCGATGTGAAATTTGCAGATAAAAAACTTGAGTTCGCAAACGACTTGATTAAAATTGAATACTCCCTCAAGTCTGAGAAATTTAAAAACGGTGTAATTACAGTGGAAAATTTTATTCCGGTCAGTGTATCAGACGAAAAGCTTGCTTTTGACCATGACCAGATTATACTGGAAGGACTTATGAGGATAAGGAATAAGGCTGAGTATACAGGCATTATGTTTAACCTTGTGCCGCGTGAGTTTACCATTCCGGACCTGCTTAAGGTGTTTGAGGTTCTTTCAGGAAAGGAAGTTCATCCAAAGGTGTTCCGTGAGAAGATTGCAGGACAGCTTGTTTCACTTGACAGGTCGCAGAGGCCTATTGTCGGAAGAAAACCGGCTGCTGTGTACAGATATGTTGACCTTAACATGGATGAACGTAAACTGGTTAAAGTGCATAAGAAATATAAAAACGGTGTGATACTCACAAGGGCACAGCCATTCCATAACGGACACCTGAACATGATAAAACAGGCCGCATCGGAGTGCGAAAATCTGCTTGTTGTGATAGGCAGTGCAAACAAAAGCTATACAAAGAGAAATCCGTTTCCAATCGAATACAGAAAAAGACTTGTTGAAAACGTACTGCAGGAAGAGGATTTAAGCGGTGCAGATGTAAAGGTTATGACATTATCAGACTGGAGCATGGAGGATGCAGCTCAATATGTAAAGGAATGGGGTTCTTTCTTCTATTACAACATAGCTAATGAAATTGGAGAGAAAAGCTTTACATTCTATTACAACGACGACCCGAAGATTGCGGAAAACTGGTTTACAGATGATATTTTAAAGAATGTGACCATCAGAAACCTTGGCAGAAGCGATATTGAGATTTCAAGTACAATGATCAGAGATTTGCTGTATAAGAAAGATTATGACAAAGTCAGGGATCTGGTTCCGCGATGGATGTGGAAGGATTTAAAGCAGCTAGGAAAAATCCTTATGGATGCAACAAATGATGATTATATGATGTAGGAGGAAATAATTATGGCAAAGAAAATTTTAGTAGTAGTGGATGCGCAGAATGATTTTATTACAGGAGTTCTTGGAAACAAGGAGTGTAACGTGGCAACAAATGTTATTGCAGATGAAATCAGGTCAGGAAAATATGATGACGTGATATTCACAAGGGATACGCATGATGAAAACTATCTGAATACTCAGGAAGGAAAGAAACTTCCGGTAGTGCACTGTATTAAAGGGACAAACGGATGGGAAGTAGACGCTCGTCTTAAAGATGCAATGAAGGAGCGTGGAGTTGACTGTGATGATATGACTTATATTGACAAGCCGACGTTTGGCAGCAAAGAGCTTGGCGAACTGCTTGCGGGATATGACAACAGCGATACAGAGATTTATTTCTGCGGATTCTGCACAGGAATATGTGTAATCAGCAACGTAGCGATTGCAAAGACGTTCTGTAAAGATGCAGAGGTGTCAGTGATAGAAAATGCCTGTGCCTGCGTAACGCCTGAAAGTCATAAGACAGCAATAGAAGCAATGAAGATGATTCAGGTCAATATTATATAGAAGGCCATTTGTCAAAAAGGTTTCTGACATACTGATAGCGTAAGAAATGGGAGGAGAATATCATGAAATTAAACCAGATAATCACAAGTCTTTTAGAGACAGACATGTATAAATTTTCGATGGGTCAGACAATATTCCATCAGTTTACGGATTACAAGACCACATGGACATTCAAATGCAGAAATGCGGATGTGCATTTTACACCGGAGATGGTGCAGGAGATAACAGAACAGATTAAGGCTTTCTGTAAGCTTCGGTTTACAGAGGATGAGCTTGCATATCTTGACAATATCAAATGGATCAAAGGCTCTTATGTTGATTTTCTTCGTCTCTGGCAGCCGCGTTTTGAGGATTTTGAGATAGGAACAGATGCACCTTGTGGCTTGTCTATCGAGGCAAAAGGAACATGGCTTAACACTTCAATGTATGAGATACCGACACTTGCCATTGTAAATGAAGTGTATTTCAGAATGGCATATGACTATGATAAGCTGCTTGACAGCTTTAAGAAGCGTCTGGACGCAAAGTATGAGAACTTAAAGAACGGACACTGGTACGCAGGTACATTCTCAGAGTTTGGTCTCAGAAGAAGACTTTCTGCTGAAGCGCAGGAGCTTGCAGTGCAGAAGTTCACACATTTAAACGACACCCTGCACAGTTCATCAAAGTTTGTCGGCACATCAAATGTGTATCTTGCAAAGAAGTACGGGCTTACACCTGTAGGCACCATGGCTCATGAGTGGATTATGTGTACAGGACAGGGCAATCACAAACACAATCCGGCATATTCAAACTGGTATGCTCTTGATGCATGGATTAAGGAGTATGGAGTATTAAACGGTATTGCGCTTACTGACACAATCACAACAGACTGTTTCCTGCGTGATTTCCAGCTGACCTATGCGACACTTTTCTCAGGAGTGCGTCATGACAGCGGAGATCCGTATGAGTGGGGTGAAAAGATGATTGCTCATTACAGGAGCCTTGGAATTGACCCTAAAACAAAGACACTTTTATTCAGCGACAGTCTTGACTTTGAGCGTGCTGACAAGCTCTACAGACATTTCTGCAAGGAAACAAATGTAGCTTTTGGTATCGGCACATACTTAAGCAATGATACAGATGTTCCTGCACTCAACATTGTCATGAAAACTACAAGATGCAACGGAATGGACGTAGCCAAGATTTCTGACACACCAGGTAAAGGCATGTGCAAAAACCCGGATTACGTGGATTATCTTCAGAGATGTATAGACTGGAGGATTAAGGAGGACAGATAGTATGTATAATTTCAATGCAGCACAGCAGACAGAAAATCTTATCAAATGGATTAAGGACTGGTTTGATGAAAATGGAAAAGGCTGTAATGCCGTACTGGGCATTTCAGGTGGCAAGGACAGTACAATAGCAGCGGCATTGTGCGCAAAGGCCCTCGGAGCAGACAGGGTCATCGGCGTAATGCTGCCGGATGGAGAACAGTCAGACATTAATGACTCTATTGAAGTGTGCAGGCTCTTGGGTATCAGAAACTATACTATTAACATAAGATCAGCACTTGAGGCCAGTTTCAAGCAGCTGCATGACTGTGGAATCGAGATTACAAAGCAGTGCAGGCAGAATATCGCGCCAAGAGAACGTACAAAGATGATAAGGGCGGTCTGTCAGTGCGATAATGGCAGGATGATTAATACCTGTAATTATTCTGAAGATTATGTTGGCTATTTTACGATAGGCGGCGATGGCGATGGGGATGTGGCTCCTTTAGGATATTTGACAAAGTCTGAAGTCTGCGCCATTGGACATTGTCTTGGCCTGCCGTCTAAGTATGTTGATAAAACACCGTCAGACGGTTTATGCGGGAAGACGGATGAAGACAATTTTGGATTTACGTATGAGCAGCTGGATACCTTTATTCGCAATGAGACCTGTGGAAATAAAGAAATTGATGAGGCGATTAGGAGAAAACATCTTGCCAATGAATTTAAGCTGAATCCGGTTACAAAGTACGAGCCCGGCATTTGCGAAATATAATACTGTCTGACAAAATTCTATGACGCTTGAGAAACAAAAGTTTTTCAGGCGTTCTTTTTTGCGCATACAGCCTGTTTCATATGGAAGCTCATCCGCCTGTATAAAATCTTACATACTCTTTTTACAGAAAAGAGAAATGGAGGATAAGAAATGAGCGGATACAACAGGGAAAGATGCATGAGCAACAATGCAGTTGCTGCCTATGAAGACGGACTGCTGCCAAAGTCAAAACTTAAAGCATGGCAGAAGAGGGCAGTTGAAACAGGGGCAGTCATGAAGGCAGAATGGCATCATACCGGAAAGTTTTATGGCGAGACGGACTTTTACAATCCGGCTGACTTTGAGAAACTGAATCCAAAGGATTTTCCGGTAATCAAAAAGGAAAAGCCAGAAGAAAATAGGTGGTACGTCTTAGTTTCAGCCGAATGGGGCGGAACGAAGAACTATCCAAAGATTGTGGGTGCCGATGTTAAGGTAACTGACCATATAACAGAAAGGCAGAGAAATGCAAAGAAGTATTTCAGATATGGCGGTTATATTAAGGAATTTATATCTGAACAGGAAGCAAGGCAGTTTGCTGATAATGCCAAGTTGGAAGAATGAGCAAAAAAAAGAGACTTCGAATTGAGGTCTCTTTTTTGCTGCAGTTTTTCCTGTTCTGGTATCTGTTTTTTTCTTTTTGTTTGTATGCTTTTGCATTTTTACCTTCTCTTACGGGATTTTACTCCCTGCAAAAAATACCCCGGCCGGCATGCCTGGAAATCTTATTTCTTTCCATCAGCAGCCAGCCGGGGCATATATTACACCTGAAATTTATTATTTGTCATCTACGCTATAGTTCGGAGCTTCTTTTGTGATATGAATATCATGTGGATGAGATTCCTTAAGAGATGCAGCAGAAATCTTGATGAATCTGCCTGTTTCTTTAAGCTTCTCAATAGTTTCTGCTCCACAATATCCCATACCTGAACGTAAACCACCCATAAGCTGGAATATAGTATCTTCAACAAGTCCCTTATAAGCAACTCGTCCTTCAACCCCCTCAGGAACAAGCTTCTTGGCACCAGTCTGGAAATATCTGTCCTTGCTTCCATTCTCCATTGCAGCGATAGAACCCATTCCTCTGTATACCTTATACTTTCTTCCCTGGAATAACTCAAATGTACCAGGAGCTTCATCACAGCCTGCAAGAAGACTTCCTAACATGCAGACATTACCACCTGCTGCGATAGCCTTAACGATATCTCCTGAATACTTGATACCACCATCAGCAATTACAGGAACACCATACTTCTTAGCCTCTGCATAAGCATCCATAACGGCTGTAACCTGTGGTACACCAATACCTGCAACAACTCTTGTTGTACAGATAGAACCAGGTCCGATACCAACCTTAACAGCATCTACACCAGCCTCGCAGAGAGCCTTTGCAGCTGCACCTGTTGCAATATTACCGGCAATAACCTGAAGATCAGGGAATGCTGATTTAATATTTTTAAGAGTTGTAATAATATTCTTAGAATGACCATGAGCTGAATCAATTACAATACAGTCAACACTTGAATTAACAAGTGCCTGAACTCTGTCCATAACATTAGCTGTGATACCAACAGCAGCACCTGCTAAAAGTCTGCCCTGTGAATCATGTGCTGAAGATGGATACTTAACGCTCTTCTCGATATCCTTAATTGTAATAAGTCCTCTTAATTTATAATCATCATCAACGATAGGAAGCTTCTCTTTTCTTGCCTTGCCTAATATCTTCTTAGCCTCTTCAAGAGTAGTTCCAACTGGAGCAGTGATAAGATTCTCGCTTGTCATGCACTCCTTGATTGGTCTTTCAAAATGCTCCTCAAACTTAAGGTCTCTGTTAGTAATGATACCAACAAGCTTGCCATTATCATCTGTGATAGGTACTCCGGAGATTCTGAACTTGCCCATAAGGTCATTAGCTTCCTGTAATGTATTATCTGGATGTAAGAAAAATGGGTCTGTGATAACACCGTTTTCTGAACGCTTTACCTTATCGACTTCG
>OHVU01000559.1_pt1 | contig 10935 bp, 9 predicted proteins | sample 1579551 | NCBI WGS metagenome assembly OHVU01 (sample SAMEA3882520, study PRJEB24775) | human gut metagenome | biome: human-associated habitat; feature: intestine environment; material: feces | place: Netherlands | collected 2009/2010 | reverse complement strand
AGAGAGAACATCTTCTTAAGTGCTTTTCGGAAGGGCAGACCCAGGTAGAGTTTGAGTATTTTTTATATAAGGGTGAACAGATCTGTCGTTATAACTTATCGGTAGATATGTTCCAAAATCCTGTCACGGCACATGTAGAATGTTATGTACTGGGCAGAGATATTACTATGAAATATGTAGACCGAATAATTGATCGTGTATTATTTTACGATGATTATAAGGCCATTGGCATCATTGATGTAGATCGCAATATATTGTTTTTGCGCTCGAATTCATGGGAAAATATAGGGCTTGAGGCAGAAAAGGAACAGGACTATTCGGTAGCAATAAAGAAAATGAAAGAAGCAAGAGTCTATACCGAAGATCAGGATATGTTCGAGCGCTATGCGTCGATGCAGAATATCATTGATAAGCTGGAAGGTACGAATCAGTATTTCTTTACGGTACATAATTATAAGCAGGAAGTGGAGCGTTATGTATATTTCTGGATGAACAAGGAGGAGAGGATTATTCTCTTTGTGAATGAAGACATGACAAAAGAGATGGAGACAGATCCTCTTACCGGAGCGCCGAATCGAAAAGGTTTTTATCGTCTTGCCTCAAAAGTCCTTGCGGAGAATAAAGATCGCAATTATGCAGTACTGTTCTTCAACATTCGCCGTTTCAAAGCAATCAATGATCTGTTCGGATATGAGACAGGAGACCGTGTGATCAGAGAGGCGGTTATCAATATGCAGAATTGTTCGCTGAAGCCGGTGGTTTTGGCGAGAACGGAAGCGGATCATTTTGCTGCATTGGTGGATGTAGAGAATCTTGACTTATCGAAGATTCCGGATATTTTACATACAACACTGGTACGTGGTAATATAAAAACGGACATATATGGCCGGTGCGGTATCTACTATGTGTCGGATCAGGATACTTCAAGCATTTCGGAAATGTGTGATATGGCAAAACTTGCCAAGGCGTATATTACAAATGAATATGTACAGCCTTACGCAGTATTTAATGAGAGCATGCGTAAGGATTATTCCGGTAAGAGTGTATCACTTGTTAATTTAGACAGTGCTTTGCAGAAAAATGAATTTAAAGTCTACTATCAGCCAATCTACGATGCGAAGACCGGAAAGATTGCATCAGCGGAGGCTTTGATTCGCTGGAACAGTCCGCAGCATGGTATGATATTGCCAGGGATGTTTATTCCACCATTAGAAGATAGTGGACATATTTCCAAGCTGGATATGTTTGTAAACCGGAGTGTGCATGACTTTATTGAAAAACGCGATAAAGCAGGAAAACTTGTGGTTCCGGTTTCTGTCAATCTGTCGCGTATGGATTTGATGGATTCGCATATGATTGGAAATATCAGTCAGGAGATTGAAGATTCGCAGTTGCCACGCACGGTATTTCGATATGAGCTGACAGAGTCGGCATATGCCGAGATTGGTCTGAATGGTCAGAAATTCCTGTCTGGACTTCGTGAAGATGGTGTGAAGATTCTTGTAGATGATTTTGGAAGCGGATTGTCATCATTCAGTACGATCAGAGACTATGATTTTGATATTTTAAAGCTGGATATGGGCTTTGTCCGTAAGATTGACAGCAGCAGTAAAGCAAACAACATCATTATTTCCATTATTGATCTGGCAAAGCGTCTGGATATGAAAGTAATTGCTGAGGGTGTGGAGACAAAAGAACATGCGGATTTCCTCCGGACTCACGGATGTGATTACTTCCAGGGATATTATTTTGCAAAACCTCTGCCACAGGCAGAATTTGAAAAGCTTCTGGATGCACAGCAGCAGGAGCAGTAAGGAGAATAAGATGACAAAGACAACATTGGAAGTTGACGGTATGATGTGTGGCATGTGCGAAAGCCATGTCAATGAGGCCATAAGAAAGGCACTTGATGTAAAGAAAGTAAGTTCTTCACACAGCAAAGGAAGAACGGAGATCATTTCGGAGAATCCTTTGGATGAAGAAAAGGTTAAAGAAGCAGTGAATGCTACCGGATATCAGGTTCTTTCCGTGAAATCAGAACCATACGAGAAGAAGGGATTTTCTCTTTTTCACAAAAAGTGAAATTGAGTTATAAGAAAGGGAGTCGCACTTCGATGAAGTGTGGCTCCCTTTTGTCTATTTGGCATCTGCGACAATGCGAAGGAATTCTTTGTGAAGCAGATTGGATTCATCCAGTTCCGGATGGAATGCCAGTGCAAGCTGGTTGTTGTAACGTACAGCAACGATACGATCTTCCACAGTTGCCAGAATCTCTACGTCATCGGCTGCGGATACGACATAAGGTGCGCGGATGAAAGTCATCGGAATATTGCCGATTCCTTTTAATTCAGCCGTAGTATGGAAGCTTCCAAGCTGACGGCCATAAGCGTTACGCTTTACGGTCATTGGAAGTGTAGCCAGATGTGTACGATCATCGCCGTCGATCTTATCGGCAAGAAGAATCATTCCGGCACAGGTTGCAAGAACCGGCATACCATTTTTGATCTGTGACTGAATCGTATCAAACATTCCGAGCTCACGGAGCAGTTTTCCCTGAACGGTGCTTTCGCCGCCCGGAAGAACAATTCCGTCATAAGGTTGATTTAAGTCTTCGGCCTTGCGAAGCTCGATACAGTCTGCACCGAGTTTCTGCAATGCCATCTCATGTTCAATGAATGCGCCCTGAACAGCTAATACAGCAATGGTCATTATTTGCCCCTTTCTGCCATGAGAAGTTCAATTTCCTGCTCGTTGATTCCTACCATGGCCTCTCCTAAATCTGCAGAAAGTTCTGCAATCATCTTGGCATCTGTGTAGTTGGTAACTGCTTTTACGATTGCAGCGGCACGTTTTGCAGGATTTCCAGACTTGAAGATTCCGGATCCTACGAACACACCTTCTGCACCGAGCTGCATCATAAGAGCTGCATCAGCAGGAGTAGCAACACCACCGGCTGCGAAGTTTACAACTGGAAGTTTTCCGTTCTCATGTACATAAGCAACGAGATCAAATGGAACCTGCAGCTGCTTTGTAATTTCAAAAAGCTCGTCCTCACGCATACCTTTGATCTGTGCGATTGCGCTGTTCATCTTGCGCATATGGCGTACGGCCTGTACGATATCACCGGTACCAGGCTCACCTTTGGTACGGATCATGGAAGCACCTTCGTTGATTCGTCTTAATGCTTCTCCTAAATCTTTGGCACCACATACAAATGGAACTTTAAAATTTTTCTTGTTGATATGGTAAACATCATCGGCTGGAGAGAGTACTTCACTTTCGTCGATGTAGTCGATTTCAATTGCTTCAAGAACCTGTGCCTCTACGAAATGTCCGATACGGCATTTTGCCATAACCGGGATAGATACAGTATTCTGGATTCCCTGGATCATTTTTGGATCGCTCATTCTGGATACACCGCCGGCTGCACGGATATCTGCCGGGATACGTTCAAGTGCCATGACAGCACATGCGCCTGCTTCCTCAGCAATCTTTGCCTGCTCCGGTGTGGTAACGTCCATGATAACGCCGCCTTTTAACATCTGTGCCAGTTCTTTATTTAACTCATATCTGTTTTCCATTTTGATCTCCTTTTCTTTCCCTAATAGGTTGTTTTGTATTCCTATCAATTTGATAGGGATGATTATAGTATAGATTTGGATATATTACCATTGCCAAAATAGAACAAAATTATAAGATCAGATAAAGACTGTCACTAATGAATGGCGTCAAAACCATTTTTGTATTTGTTGAAAAAGCGCGTATTCTCTGGCTATAATAAAGCTAACAAAGAGATTGATTGGCCAATCATACCTCGGATTGTAACGATTCATTTTTATCATTAAGAAAGTTGAGGTGTGAAATCAATGAAAGAAAAGGTACAACTTTTTGGCAGAGCCTTAAGCGGAATGGTGATGCCGATTAAGACGATTCTGCGTTATGTGGAGGTGTACAAGGTCAGCAATGATATTTCTTTTGAAGCTCTCGTGGAGGCAATCGCGGAGAAAATGTCACCGTACAGTGACCGTCAGGTAATGATCGAGGAGGCTATCGAGGAAAGAGAAAGACAAGAAAGCATTTCATGATCCGTATTTTAAAGGAATTAATGATGTATTCGTATATGTTCCAAACAAGCAGGTTGCAGAGCTGGGAGACCGCACGGTCACAGTAAAAAGTATTTTAAACATTATGGCGGCCGGAATCAAATGTGGAACGGAAGTGGAAGTTCGCTGTGATGGAGAAAATGAAGAGGCCGACTTAAAGACATTGGTTGACCTGATTGAAAGTGGACTTGGCGAATAAAATATAAAAAAAGTGGAAGGCGCATGAGTTATAGACAGGCGCCTTCCACTTTTTACTTTTTAATGGTTATTTTTTTTGTAGCACTCCATGCAGAAATGAGCTCCTTTTGTCCATTCCCATCCATGGTATATGTACGTACACGCACATAATAAGTCTTCTTTTTTGTCAGCTTTGACAGCGTAATACTTGTCTTAGTGCCGGCATTTTTTGTCTTCACATTTTGCGAAAACTTTTTGCTTGTTGAGTATTGAACCTCATATCCCTTTGCATTGGCTACTTTTTTATAAGAAACTTTTGCTTTCTTCCCTTTCACATTGGTAAGTTTGGAAATAGATGTCTTTTTCAGGGTCGTAATTTTCATGTTTACGATACCAAAGTTTGCTTGTGTATTTTCCCTTAATACATCGCCGTATTTATTGATGAGATAATGCTCGTCACCGGATACTTTCAGGTAATAGGTTCCGCCGGCAAGGGATAAAGAACCGGAATTGGAAGTCTCATAGTAACGGTTTGGAATGTTCCAGTCTTTGATCACTTTATAGTTTGCATCATATAAGGTCACAGCGGATTCCACACATGGCATTTTGTCGGTACTTAGTGGATTGGCAAGAGAAGTCTGGATACTTGCCGTTGTCTTGGATGGTACTTTGAAAGTGACCCACAGGCTGCGGGTGCCATTCGATAAAAGGCTTGTCTGCAGCGTATCTGTGGCTATTTTTTGCGCACTGTCCAAAGATGCATTTTTGGATACGGTGACATCCAAAGGCTGGGCACCAACGGAGAGTGTGAAGGTACCGGAACTTTTATTGTTCAGAAGTGCTCCCGGGTTTTTGCCGAATTTTATGTAATAAGTTCCTGCTTCGAGACAAAGGTATTTGTCAGTTCTTTTATTGGCATCTACTTTACTGGAACTGTCGCCTGCGACCGGTCTGGTACAGTCTTCATCTGAGTAGACCGCAAAAATATCGATATTTCCTCCATTCAGATAAGTAGATTTCACGGTTGAAAAGGCAGAAACATAGACATAGGATGGCAGAGTGATGGAAAAAGATACAACATTTGTATATTCCCCGGTAGGTACCGCGTAGGAAGAGGAAGCCGGTACACTCGAGACATCGACAATGCTTGTGATGGTCGTTGTATTTATCGGAGTGACTGCCGCAGATATATTCTGCGGGAGCAGAAGCGAGAGAGCAAGTGCTGTGCTTACTAAAATTTTTTTCATATTTTTCATAAGAATGAATCCCCTTTCGTTAGGAATCTGTCAAAAGAGACACATGCTTTCGCATGTGTCTCAGAATGCTTTTATTTTACGATTACATTTTATTCTACGGTTACAGATTTTGCAAGGTTTCTTGGTTGATCTGCGTTGAGTCCCTTACCGGTTGATGTAAAGTAAGCAATCATCTGAAGAATGACAACTGCTTCAAATACAGCGAACTGTTCCGGAACTTTTGGAAGAGAGATATGTGTATCGCAGATAGTCGCATCTGTGATTTTCTCATCCATGCTAAGCAGGATAACGTAAGCACCTCTTGCTTTTACTTCGCGGATATTGGAAATAACTTTGTTATATACATGGCTTTGTGTTGCAAGTGCGATGACTGGGACACCTTCGCTGATGAGTGCGATCGTTCCATGTTTTAACTCGCCGGCAGCATAAGCCTCTGCATGAATATAAGAAATTTCCTTTAACTTTAATGCACCTTCCATAGAAAGAGTGTAGTCGCTTCCACGGCCGATAAAGAACGTATGGGAAGCGTTGAGCATACGCTTTGTCAACTGTTCTACCTTATCAGAAAGTTTTAATACTTCTGCGATGTTGTCGCTGACATTTTCCAGATTACGGATAAATGTGCGGGCATCTGCCTCACTCATTGCATTCTGAACCAGCGCAAGTTTGCAGGTCAGAAGATAGAATGCAGCTGCCTGAACGGTGTATGCTTTGGTACTTGCAACGGCAATTTCAGGACCGGCATGTGTATATAATACGTAGTTACTTTCTCTTGCGATGGAAGAACCTTTCACATTTACAATAGAAAGTGTCTTGTTTGTTTTTGTCTTTGCAAGACGCAGAGCTTCTAACGTATCGATGGTCTCTCCGGACTGGGAGACAACGATGACAACACTCTTATCAGTGATGACCGGACGCTCATAACGGAACTCGGATGCGATTGCAACGGTAACCGGGATGCCAAGGATATCCTGCATCAGTGTTTTGCCGACCATTCCGGCATACATAGCAGTACCACAGGCAACGATGGTAATATCATTGCAGTCTGCAAAGAAAGAATCCGGAATACCATCTTCTTCAAAACTTGGTAAGCCATCTTTGATACGTGGCATGATGGTACGGTTGATTGCTGCTGGCTGCTCATTGATTTCCTTGAGCATGAAAGTAGGGTAGCCTTCTTTCTGTGCGGCAGTCATATCCCAGTCAACCTCTAAAAATTCCGGTTCAATCGTATTTCCGTTGAGATCCTGTAAATCAATCTTGTTGGCTTCCAGTGTCAGGATTGCATACTCCGGAACGATAAAATAGCGTTTGCTGTACTCAATAAATGCGGTCAGATCGGATGCAATAAAGGAACCTTCTTTGCTGGTTGCAGCAACCATTGGGCTGACATTGCGGACTGCATAGATAACACCCGGACGATTTTCGAACATAATACAGAATGCGAAAGAACCTTTCAGAAGAGGAATTACTTCCTTGATCGCTTCAATAGGATTCTCTCCATCGTAGAATTTGTCAAAAAGCGCAGCAGCAACTTCGGTGTCCGTCTCGGAAATCAGACGATCCTCCAGATCGTATGTTGTTGCAAGTTCGTGATAATTCTCAATGATTCCGTTGTGGATCAAAGCAACATTTCCGGATTTGTGAGGATGTGCATTGGCATTGGTTACGCCACCATGCGTTGCCCAACGGGTATGACCGATACCGCAGGTCGCATCGTTATCATCACAGATCGCACGTAAATCTTTTACTTTTCCGGCTGTCTTTCGAATCGAAATTTTTCCGTTCTCCTTAAAGTAAGCGATTCCGGCACTGTCGTAGCCACGGTACTCTAATTTCTCCAATCCTGTCAGTAAAATGTCCTGTGCCTTTATATTACCAGTAAAACCTATAATTCCACACATAGTGAACCTCCATTATTCAATTCATTATTCATTTACGGATTATAACCTTTTGTTTTGACGTCTCCATCATATTTGTAGTTATATTACGCAGTCCGTATCTACGACCAGGCATCCGCTGAATTTTCGACGACCTGATACCTCGTGAACCAACAGGCTTCCCCTGCTGATGCGTAGCGCTAAAGTTTTTAACTTTTCGAAATCCGAAACCTCCTGCATTTTCAGACGCCTCTATTCTAACATATAATTGTGACTTTTGTATTGATAATTCATGAAATTTGGCAGTTGAAAAAGTGACAAAATTTAAAAAAAAAAAGCATTATTCGTCATTAAGTAGAGAAAAAGCCAAAATATTGCCAAAATTTATGAAAGGGACTATAATACGAAAAGTTGTTTCAGGGTAGGAGTAAGAGCATGACAAAAGAGAGAGATTATTTTTTTGACAATTTAAAAGCAGTATTAATATTTCTGGTAGTATTGGGACATTTCCTGCTGCCGATTCACGGAGACAATCCGCTTGTTGTGGTAAAACGTCTGATTTATATATTTCATATGCCACTCTTTGTATTTGTTTCCGGTTATTTTGCAAAAAAGATATATAAGAATGGACAGTATAATTTTAAAAAGATACTGTATTTGATTAAAGCATATGTTTTGTTCGTCATAGCCATTCAGATTGTATATGCAATCTGCGGATTTGAAGATTTCGTGGAGATTAATTTCTTTTCCCAGAGTGGAGCACCATGGTATTTGTTCGCCATGATCGTATGGTATCTTACAATACCTTTGATTCGCAGATGCAGGCCGCTTCCGGTCATTATTGTGAATATCGGATTGGCTCTGGTAGCAGGCTATTTTAAAAATGTTGGTGATTTCCTGTGCCTGTCACGTATATTGGTGTTTGGTCCGTTTTTCTATATTGGATATTATATGGAACAGCCTGTGTTGGAAAAGGCATTGCGCCCATCGTATCGGAGACTTGTCGTGCCGGCAGCAGCATCCATTTGTGCTGTGGTACTGTTGTTCGGTGGAAAAATGAAAGATGAACTTGGAATGGTGTATGAAAATATACCCTATCATGAACTGGATCATATGATGGAAGGACCGTTCGTACGATTCTCATTGATGGGGGCAGCATTTCTGATTTCGTGGGCAATCATGTTCTTTGTACCAAGAGAAAAAACAAAATTGTCCTTTATTGGACAGAATACAATGCCAATATACATGTTGCATCGTATCTTAAGAGATGTCCTCATGTTTGCTGGAATCTATGATTATCTCGGTGAATGGGGTTGGTTTACACTGTTTGTATTAATCTGTCTGAGCATCAGCGTGATTTATATACTGGTCAATCCAAAAGTCGTAGAAAATGTAAACAATATCTTAGCCTTACATAAATTCAAAGGAATGTCAAAGAAACAACTTCGCACCTGAAAAATTAATAAAATTTCCAAGGAATACGTTTTAAAAAAGTCAGAAAGAGGGCAGAATACATCTTTTTGTAAAAGAAAGTATTCTGCCCTCTTTCGTCCTTTAATCAATAAAAGCGAATTACTTATCTAATCCATTATTTTTGATGTTCTGTTTCATCATTGCACGAACTTTCAGTGGAAGTCCAAATAATGTAATGAAACCATCTGCATCATGGTGGTCATACTGATCGCCAGTTGTGAAACTTGCGAGTGACTCACTGTAAAGAGAATATGGAGAAGTTGTACCGGCTTTGATGATGTTACCTTTGTAAAGTTTGAATTTTACTTCACCGGTTACATATTCCTGCGTAGAAGTAACAAATGCCTGGATAGCCTCACGAAGTGGTGTAAACCATTTTCCTTCATATACAACATTTGCCAGACGGTTGCCCATCTCTTTCTTTGCAGATAATGTATCACGGTCGAGAACAAGTTCCTCAAGCTGATCATGTGCCTCCATAAGGATTGTTCCACCTGGAGTCTCATAGACACCACGGGACTTCATACCAACTACACGGTTCTCAACGATATCGATGATACCGACACCATGCTTTCCGCCGAGACGGTTCAGTTCACGGATGATATCGGAAACTTTCATTTTCTTTCCGTTTACAGAGGTAGGAACACCTTTCTCAAAAGTCATAGTTACATATTCGCCTTCATCCGGAGCTTTCTCAGGAGAAACACCGAGAACAAGAAGGTGATCATAGTTTGGCTCGTTAGCAGGGCTTTCCAGCTCCAGACCTTCGTGGCTGATGTGCCATAAGTTACGGTCACGGCTGTAACTTTGATCGGTTCCGAATGGAAGATCGATGCCATGTGCCTTGCAGTACTCAATCTCTGCTTCACGGGAATCCATCTGCCACTTGTCATCACGCCATGGAGCGATGATCTTGATATCTGGAGCAAGTGCCTTGATACCAAGCTCGAAACGAATCTGGTCATTTCCTTTACCGGTAGCACCGTGGCAGATTGCAACAGCGTTTTCTTTTCTGGCAATTTCAACTAACTTCTTTGCAATGCCAGGACGTGCCATAGCAGTTCCTAATAAATATTTGTGTTCGTATACAGCACCAGCCTGTACACAAGGGATGATATAGTCATCACAGAATTCATCGGTGATGTCTTCGATGTATAATTTGGTAGCGCCGGATAATTTGGCTCTCTCTTCAAGTCCGTCTAATTCTTCACCCTGGCCGCAATTGATACAGCAGCAGACAACGTCGTAATCATAAGTCTCCTTTAACCAAGGGATAATAGCGGTAGTATCAAGACCACCTGAATAAGCTAATACAACTTTTTCCTTCATAAGTTCATATCCTCTCTTTATGTTCTTGTGTTTTTTAAACTATTCATACTATACAACATTCCAAAACGATAAGCAAGTGAAAAAATATACATAAATGTGTATAAATATTCATAAATTTGTGAATATTTGCTATTTACGGATGGAAAAAGATGGACTATTATAGGATAGAATCATATTTTTAAAAGAAAGAAAAGGTAAGAAACATGGTAAAGGTAGGAATTATCGGAGCGACCGGTTATGCAGGAGCAGAACTGGTGCGTATTTTATTGAATCATAAAGAGGCACAGATTGAATGGTTTGGATCAAGAAGCTATATCGATGAAAATTATGCAGATATTTACAGAAACTTTTTTGAACTTGTCGATGCAGACTGTATGGGTGATAACATGGATGAGCTTGCTTCTCGCGTGGATGTGATTTTCACGGCAACACCACAGGGATTTCTGGCAGGTGTGCTGAATGAGGATATTTTAAATAAGGTAAAGATCATTGATCTGAGTGCGGATTTTCGAATCAAAGATGTTGCTACCTATGAAAAATGGTATAAGATTGAGCATAAAAGCCCACAGTTTATTAAGGAAGTCGTTTACGGACTCTGTGAGATTAACCGTGATAAGGTGACCACCCAGACCCGTCTGATTGCAAATCCGGGATGTTATACGACCTGTTCCATTCTGACAGCATATCCGCTGGTAAAAGAGGGACTGATTGATCCGG
>OHVU01000547.1_pt1 | contig 11238 bp, 9 predicted proteins | sample 1579551 | NCBI WGS metagenome assembly OHVU01 (sample SAMEA3882520, study PRJEB24775) | human gut metagenome | biome: human-associated habitat; feature: intestine environment; material: feces | place: Netherlands | collected 2009/2010 | reverse complement strand
CAACACCGCGACTGGATCAGAACGTCCGGCGATCGCTTTGTCCTCGACCCGGGCATCCCTGAGGTTCAGGACTGGATCACATCAATAGTCGCGGAAGTGGTTTCCCGCTATCCGGTAGATGGCGTGCAGTTTGATGACTATTTCTATACTGAGTCACCAGCTTCACGGCTAAATGATAACGAAACGTACCGCAAATACGGCGGCGCATTTGCGTCAAAAGCAGACTGGCGGCGCAACAATACCCAGCAGTTAATTGCGAAGGTTTCGCACACCATTAAAAGCATTAAGCCGGAAGTCGAATTTGGCGTTAGCCCGGCAGGCGTGTGGCGTAACCGATCACACGATCCGCTCGGTTCCGATACCCGAGGTGCGGCAGCCTATGACGAATCCTACGCTGATACCCGTCGATGGGTGGAACAAGGGTTGCTGGATTACATTGCTCCCCAAATTTACTGGCCATTCTCACGGAGTGCCGCGCGTTATGACGTGTTGGCAAAATGGTGGGCGGATGTCGTTAAACCGACCAGGACCCGCCTGTATATCGGTATCGCCTTCTATAAAGTGGGTGAACCTTCAAAGATAGAGCCAGACTGGATGATTAACGGCGGTGTACCGGAACTGAAAAAGCAGCTCGATCTTAACGATGCTGTGCCGGAAATTAGCGGCACAATCTTGTTCCGTGAGGACTATCTGAATAAACCGCAGACGCAACAAGCGGTCAGCTATCTGCAAAGTCGTTGGGGCAGTTAAACTCCCATTCTTACTTTGTAACAAGCCGGTGCTTTACCCACTGGCTTGTTACCCTCTTGAACTATCCCACTAGCAATCATGCTTAAATACGTCAAATTAACCACGCTATTAACCACACTTAGTTAAACAGCCATAATTCCCCTAATAAAAATGTATTAATATGAAAAAACATACGATATTCGCTGTCACCGAAAAATAATTACGATGGGCTATACTCTTCTGAAGAACAGTAGCGTAGATTGAAACTGTCCTAAGTCGCTTATTTCTTTTCAGTATATCTTCATATTTCAGGAGAATATGGTGCAGTTAGTCGATCTCGCACGTTGTGTTTGGTTGATTTTGGCCTGCGGTTTAACCATAAAGGTCGACATTATTTTAAAGCCGCAAACGGCGAAGATATTGCCCTCTCACTTTCCATCGGTGCCGCCATGTTTAATGGTCATCCTGACTATGAGCGCCTCATTCAAATAGCCGATGAAGCTCTGTATATCGCCAAAAGACGAGGTAGAAACCGTGTTGAACTCTGTAAAGCCAGTCTTTAGATGCGCCAGGATGCAGAGGTAATCATGAAGCTAACCGATGCGGATAATGCCGCCGATGGCATTTTTTTCCCCGCCCTTGAGCAAAATATGATGGGCGCGGTGTTAATTAACGAAAATGATGAAGTGATGTTTTTCAACCCCGCCGCAGAGAAGCTCTGGGGGTATAAACGTGAAGAAGTCATTGGCAATAACATTGATATGCTGATTCCGCGGGATTTGCGTCCTGCGCATCCTGAATACATTCGTCACAACCGTGAAGGTGGTAAAGCTCGCGTCGAGGGGATGAGTCGGGAGCTGCAGCTGGAGAAAAAAGACGGCAGTAAAATCTGGACCCGTTTTGCGCTATCGAAAGTGAGCGCCGAGGGGAAAGTTTATTACCTGGCGCTGGTACGGGATGCCAGCGTAGAAATGGCGCAAAAAGAACAGACCCGACAATTGATTATTGCCGTTGACCATCTCGACCGACCGGTGATTGTCCTCGATCCGGAACGCCATATTGTGCAGTGCAATCGCGCATTTACCGAAATGTTTGGTTACTGCATTAACGAAGCCAGCGGTATGCAGCCCGATACACTCCTGAACATTCCAGAATTCCCTGCTGATAACCGTATTCGTTTACAGCAGTTGCTATGGAAAACCGCCCGCGATCAGGACGAATTTCTGTTGTTGACGCGCACCGGTGAAAAAATCTGGATTAAAGCCTCTATCAGCCCGGTTTATGACGTGCTCGCGCATCTGCAGAACCTGGTAATGACATTCTCGGATATCACCGAAGAAAGGCAAATCCGCCAGCTTGAAGGCAATATTCTCGCCGCCATGTGCAGCAGCCCGCCATTTCATGAAATGGGGGAAATCATTTGTCGTAACATCGAATCTGTTCTCAACGAATCGCATGTTTCGCTGTTCGCGCTGCGCAACGGGATGCCGATACACTGGGCGTCATCTTCGCACGGTGCAGAAGTTCAAAATGCGCAAAGCTGGTCAGCGACCATTCGTCAGCGCGATGGCGCGCCTGCGGGGATCCTGCAAATTAAAACCTCGTCAGGAGCAGAAACCAGCGCCTTTATCGAACGCGTGGCAGATATCAGCCAGCATATGGCCGCGCTGGCGCTGGAACAGGAAAAAAGCCGTCAGCATATTGAACAACTCATCCAATTTGATCCGATGACCGGTCTGCCAAATCGCAATAACCTGCACAATTACCTCGATGACCTGGTCGACAAAGCCGTCTCTCCGGTGGTGTATCTCATCGGTGTTGACCATATTCAGGATGTGATTGATAGCCTTGGCTATGCGTGGGCCGATCAGGCATTGCTGGAAGTGGTCAATCGCTTTCGTGAAAAACTCAAACCGGATCAGTATCTCTGTCGTATTGAAGGTGCGTCTTTTGTCCTCGTGAGCCTGGAAAACGATGTCAGTAACATTACCCAGATCGCCGATGAGCTACGGAATGTGGTCAGCAAGCCGATAATGATTGACGATAAACCATTCCCGCTCACCTTGAGCATTGGCATCAGCTACGACGTGGGTAAAAACCGCGATTACCTGCTCTCCACTGCTCACAATGCAATGGATTTTATTCGCAAAAATGGCGGTAACGGCTGGCAGTTCTTCAGCCCGGCGATGAACGAAATGGTAAAAGAGCGTTTGGTTTTAGGCGCAGCGCTAAAAGAAGCGATTAGCAATAACCAACTTAAACTGGTTTATCAGCCGCAAATCTTCGCAGAAACGGGTGAACTGTACGGCATCGAAGCCCTTGCTCGCTGGTACGATCCCCTGCATGGTCATGTGCCCCCTTCACGGTTTATTCCTCTCGCAGAAGAGATTGGTGAAATCGAAAATATTGGGCGCTGGGTCATCGCGGAAGCTTGCCGTCAGTTAGCAGAATGGCGTAGCCAGAATATTCATATCCCGGCGTTATCCGTTAACTTGTCTGCGCTGCACTTTCGCAGTAATCAGCTGCCTAATCAGGTATCTGATGCAATGCACGCCTGGGGTATTGACGGCCACCAGCTGACGGTGGAAATCACGGAAAGCATGATGATGGAACACGATACCGAAATCTTTAAGCGCATTCAGATCCTGCGCGATATGGGCATCGGTTTATCGGTAGATGATTTTGGTACAGGCTTTTCCGGATTATCCCGCTTAGTCAGTCTTCCGGTAACGGAAATCAAAATTGATAAAAGTTTTGTCGATCGTTGTCTGACCGAAAAACGCATCCTTGCCTTACTCGAAGCCATTACCAGCATTGGGCAAAGCCTCAATTTAACCGTCGTGGCTGAAGGCATCGAAACCAAAGAGCAATTTGAGATGCTACGCAAGATCCACTGTCGCGTTATTCAGGGATATTTCTTTTCCCGCCCCCTGCCCGCCGAAGAAATTCCAGGTTGGATGAGCAGCGTGTTACCGCTGAAAATCTGACAAATTCCTCTCGCCCGCACTCGCGGGTTTTTATTCAACGTGACACTGTCACTTAAATACTATGATTTCCGCTACGTTTAGTTGGACAACGACAACGCATAGTCATGTCAGAACAATCCCTTCTCAGCCTGATGTGATTGTGCTGACGCATCAGGCATTCACGCGCCTGACGCGTCATCCGGCAACGCTTTACGATTTCAACTGGTAATCCAGCGTAATTTCCGCTTTCAGTACCTGAGAAACCGGGCATCCTGCTTTTGCTTTCTGGATAATGCCGTCAAAGGTGGAGGCATCAATACCCGGCACCGCAACTTCGCTCTTCAGTGCGATTTTAGTAATCGCAAAACCGGCATCCACTTTATCCAGCGAGACATCGGCGGTGGTATCAATCGATGTTGGCGTGAATCCCGCTTCCCCCAGCATTAATGAAAGCGCCATTGAGAAACATGCGGCATGCGCTGCGCCAATCAGTTCTTCAGGGTTGGTTCCTTTTTCGCCTTCAAAACGCGTGTTAAATCCATACGGCTGTTGGTTCAGCACGCCGCTCTCAGTAGATACTGTTCCCTTCCCGCGTTTGATATCGCCTTCCCAGTGTGCCTGACCTTTCTTATGGATTGTCATTGTTGCTCTCCTGTGGGCTTAAAAAGGAAATTATAGACTACGTGAGAAACAGCACGAGGATAAGCAGGATAATCCGAATAAAATCCGGCGAAAATATAATTCCTGCACTTAAATTAAATTTCCACAATAGATAACCGGAAATATATAACTCAAGAGATATTGCATCAATATCAATCAACTCATCACAATAATAATACCTATCAATATCATGGAGTTAAAATATAAAAATCATCAACCAGGACTAATCTTAACAACGAAGCGGCAAATATTTGCCATGCTGAATGTGCTTTATAAATCTGCGATCCGTAGCAGACACCATAAATACACAGACACGGAGAATCACTATGTTTACTTATTATCAGGCAGAAAATTCAACAGCAGAACCCGCTCTGGTTAATGCCATTGAGCAAGGCCTTCGGGCAGAGCACGGTGTTGTCACTGAAGATGACATTCTCATGGAGCTGACCAAATGGGTGGAAGCATCTGATAACGACATCCTCAGTGATATCTACCAGCAAACGATCAATTATGTGGTCAGTGGTCAGCACCCTACGCTTTAAGGTGCTATGCTTGATCGGCAACCTAATTTAGGGGTTTAGCACGTGTTTCTTCGCTACGGCGATGTTGTCCTTAAAACTAGCAACAGGATTGAGGAGTTAAAATGAAATCGAACCGTCAGGCACGTCATATTCTTGGACTGGACCATAAAATTTCTAACCAGCGCAAAATAGTTACCGAAGGTGACAAATCCAGCGTGGTAAATAATCCCACCGGCAGAAAACGCCCCGCTGAAAAGTAATTCATAACCATCAGTCCTCAATGACGATTAAACACCATTGCCTGCGCAATGGTGTTTTTGTTTTTATCTGCTTTATACTTGGTACTTGACGCCCTGGCGGTAATGCAAAGACGATAAAAGCCCCCAGGGATGGATATTCAAAAAAGAGTGAGTGACATGGAACCAAAAACAAAAAAACAGCGTTCGCTTTATATCCCTTACGCTGGCCCTGTATTGCTGGAATTTCCGTTGTTGAATAAAGGCAGCGCCTTCAGCATGGAAGAACGCCGTAACTTCAACCTGCTGGGGTTACTGCCGGAAGTGGTCGAAACCATCGAAGAACAAGCGGAACGAGCATGGATCCAGTATCAGGGATTCAAAACCGAAATCGACAAACACATCTACCTGCGTAACATCCAGGACACTAACGAAACCCTCTTCTACCGTCTGGTAAACAATCATCTTGATGAGATGATGCCAGTCATTTACACCCCAACCGTCGGCGCAGCCTGTGAGCGTTTTTCTGAGATCTACCGCCGTTCACGCGGTGTGTTTATCTCTTACCAGAACCGCCACAATATGGACGATATTCTGCAAAACGTACCAAACCATAATATCAAAGTGATTGTGGTGACTGACGGCGAACGTATTCTGGGGCTTGGTGACCAGGGCATCGGCGGGATGGGCATTCCGATCGGTAAACTGTCGCTCTATACCGCCTGTGGCGGCATCAGTCCGGCCTATACCCTTCCGGTGGTGCTGGATGTCGGCACCAACAACCAACAGCTGCTTAACGATCCGCTGTATATGGGCTGGCGTAATCCGCGTATCACTGACGATGAATACTATGAATTCGTTGATGAATTTATCCAGGCTGTGAAACAACGCTGGCCGGACGTACTGTTGCAGTTTGAAGACTTCGCACAAAAAAATGCGATGCCGTTACTTAACCGCTATCGCAATGAAATTTGTTCTTTTAACGATGACATTCAGGGCACCGCGGCGGTAACAGTCGGCACACTGATCGCAGCCAGCCGCGCGGCAGGCGGTCAGTTAAGCGAGAAAAAAATCGTCTTCCTTGGCGCAGGTTCAGCGGGATGCGGCATTGCCGAAATGATCATTGCCCAGACTCAGCGCGAAGGATTAAGCGAGGAAGCGGCGCGGCAGAAAGTCTTTATGGTTGATCGCTTTGGCCTGCTGACCGACAAGATGCCGAACCTGCTGCCTTTCCAGACCAAACTGGTGCAGAAGCGCGAAAATCTCAGTGACTGGGATACCGACAGCGATGTGCTGTCACTGCTGGATGTGGTGCGTAATGTAAAACCAGATATTCTGATTGGCGTCTCAGGACAGACCGGGCTGTTTACGGAAGAGATCATCCGTGAGATGCATAAACACTGTCCGCGTCCGATCGTGATGCCGCTGTCTAACCCGACTTCACGCGTGGAAGCCACACCGCAGGACATTATCGCCTGGACTGAAGGTAACGCGCTGGTCGCCACTGGCAGTCCGTTTAATCCAGTGGTATGGAAAGATAAAATCTACCCTATAGCCCAGTGCAACAACGCCTTTATTTTCCCGGGCATCGGGCTGGGTGTTATTGCTTCCGGCGCGTCACGTATCACCGATGAGATGCTGATGTCGGCAAGTGAAACGCTTGCTCAGTATTCGCCGCTGGTCCTGAACGGCGAAGGTCTGGTACTGCCGGAACTGAAAGATATTCAGAAAGTCTCCCGCGCAATTGCCTTTGCGGTTGGCAAAATGGCGCAGCAGCAAGGCGTGGCGGTGAAAACGTCTGCCGAAGCTCTGCAACAGGCCATTGATGATAATTTCTGGCAAGCCGAATACCGCGACTACCGCCGTACCTCCATCTAAGCCTGCGCCCGGTAGTGAAGGCTACCGGGCAATTTCCCTCTCCCTTTTTCAGATCTCATCCATACTGGGTAGTGGCGAATAAATCTCATTTGCCTCACCTGCTATGCAGAACATCATCCGAAAAGGAGGAACTATGAAGGCTGCAGTTGTTACGAAGGATCATCATGTTGACGTTACGGATAAAACACTGCGCTCACTGAAACATGGCGAAGCCCTGCTGAAAATGGAGTGTTGTGGTGTATGTCATACCGATCTTCATGTTAAGAATGGCGATTTTGGTGACAAAACCGGCGTGATTCTGGGACACGAAGGTATTGGTGTGGTGGCAGAAGTTGGCCCTGGTGTTACTTCATTAAAACCAGGCGATCGTGCCAGCGTGGCGTGGTTCTATGAAGGATGCGGTCATTGCGAATACTGTAACAGTGGTAACGAAACGCTCTGCCGTTCAGTTAAAAATGCCGGATACAGCGTTGATGGCGGGATGGCGGAAGAGTGCATCGTGGTCGCCGATTACGCGGTAAAAGTGCCAGATGGTCTGGACTCGGCGGCGGCCAGCAGCATTACCTGTGCGGGGGTCACTACCTACAAAGCCGTTAAGCTGTCAAAAATTCGTCCAGGACAGTGGATTGCTATCTACGGTCTTGGCGGTCTGGGTAACCTCGCCCTGCAATACGCGAAGAATGTCTTTAACGCCAAAGTGATCGCCATTGATGTCAATGATGAACAGTTAAAACTGGCAACCGAAATGGGTGCAGATTTAGCGATTAACTCACGCACCGAAGACGCCGCCAGAATTGTGCAGGAGAAAGCCGGTGGCGCTCACGCAGCGGTGGTGACAGCGGTAGCTAAAGCTGCGTTTAACTCGGCGGTGGATGCTGTCCGTGCAGGTGGTCGTGTCGTGGCTGTCGGTCTGCCGCCGGAGTCTATGAGCCTGGACATCCCACGGCTGGTGCTGGATGGTATTGAAGTGGTCGGTTCGCTGGTCGGCACGCGTCAGGATCTAACCGAAGCCTTCCAGTTTGCCGCCGAAGGCAAAGTGGTGCCGAAAGTCGCCCTGCGTCCGTTAGCGGACATCAACACCATCTTTACCGAGATGGAGGAAGGCAAAATCCGTGGCCGTATGGTGATTGATTTCCGTCGTTAAGAGGTCTTTGCTGCGACTGCCATGTTCGGGTCGCAGCCTGTTTTTCGAGACGCTTTCCGCAATTTCACTCTTCTTCTTTTCCTCCCCCACCTTTCCCCTCACAATTCGCGAAAACGTAGCGAAATTTGTTGCGCTGCACGGAACAATAGTGATAGTGTTCCTTTCGAGGGAACAAGGATGAAGAGATGATAATGAATTTCAGACACAAGGGATTGCGTGACTTGTTTCTTCTCGGCAAAACCTCCGGCGTTATACCGACGCAAGTCAAACGATTACGCCACCGACTCGCTGTGATTGATGCAGCATGCTGTCTTGCTGATATCGATATGCCCGGTTACCGATTACATCCGTTAAGCGGCGATCGCGATGGAATTTGGGCGATATCTGTCTCGGGCAACTGGCGAATCACATTTGAATTCGTCAATGGCGATGCATACATACTGGATTACGAGGACTATCACTGATGAAAATGGCCAATCATCCCCGCCCGGGGGACATTATTCAGGAATCACTGGACGAACTTAATGTCAGCCTGCGCGAGTTTGCCAGAGCAATGGAAATTGCGCCCTCAACGGCAAGCCGATTGCTGACCGGAAAAGCAGCTTTGACGCCAGAAATGGCAATAAAACTTTCCGTGGTGATCGGCAGTTCGCCGCAAATGTGGCTGAATCTGCAAAATGCCTGGAGTCTGGCAGAGGCTGAAAAAACGGTGGATGTGTCGCGACTGCGCCGTCTGGTTACGCAATAAAAAAATGGCACCTTATAAAGCGCCATTTGAAACTGATGACAAACGCAACATTGCCCGATGCGCTACGCTTATCAGGCCTACACGTTCACTGCAATCTATTGGATTTGAACGGTTTGTAGGCCGGATAAGGCGTTCACGCCGCATCCGGCATGAACAAAGTGCACGTTGTCTACAATAAAAAAATGGCGCCTTTTACAGCGCCATTTTCAGCTTAAAGCTCAAAAGAGATTATAACCCTTCTTCACTCTCTTTTTTCGCTTCTGCCTTCTCGATTTCACGATACCAGCGCGGATGGTGTTTCTTCGCCCAGCGACGGCTCACCTTCCCTTCGATCATCCCTTTAATAGATCCTTTCACCCAGAATGCCATATACATATGGATCAGGATGGCGTGGATCAGGATGATACCCGCAGCCGCATGGATCAGCAGGCTATAACGGACAACCTGTATCGGGAAGTACTGCGCAAAGTACGGACGCCAGATAATCACTCCGGTCACCAGCAGCACGAAAATCATGCTCATGATTGACCAGAACATCATCTTTTGCCCGGCGTTGTACTTACCGACATCCGCCACTTTGTGCTCATTGCCTTTTAATACTTCGACAATGTTCAACAGCCACGGAATATCTTTCTTATCCGGGATGTTGTGATGCACAAAACGCACAAACATAAACATCAGCGCGACGAAAATCGCAATGCCGAAGAACGGGTGCAAAATGCGTCCCATCTGCGGCGTACCGAAGGTTTGCGTCAGCCATTGCAGCGTCGGGAAGAAGAACGAAATCCCGGACAGCGCCACCAGGAAGAAGCAAATCACCACGGTCCAGTGACAGGCGCGATCAATAAATTTGGTGCGCACAATCATTTTCGACTTACTCATGATGATCCTCCTCGTCATCGTCCACTTCCTTATTCGGGCCAATACCGATGTAGTGGAAAATCAACCCGGCAAAAGTGGCAATAAAGCCAGCCGCTGCCAGCGGTTTCAACGCACCTTTCCACAGGCTTACCGAGGTATCGATCTTCGGATCTTTCGGCAGACCATGATACAGCTCCGGCTGATCGGCATGATGCAGCACGTACATAACGTGCGTACCACCGACCCCTTCCGGGTTGTAGACGCCAGCATGTTCGTAACCACGCGCTTTCAGTTTCGCTACGCGCTGTTCCGCCAGCTCCAGCATCTCCTGGGTGACGATGTCCCGGGGCCGGATGTCTTCCTCCACCAGGCGAACCACCGCCATGCCGGTTCCTGGCCGACGCTGACGCGATCGACGCAGAGCGTGCATTTATATACCCGGTTATCCTCTTTGTTGAGGCGCGGAATATTAAACGGACACCCGGCAATGCAGTAACCACAGCCGATGCAATTTTCCGACTGGAAATCGACAATCCCGTTAGCGTACTGAATGATTGCACCAGCAGACGGGCATGCCTTCAGGCAGCCCGGATCTTCACAGTGCATACAGCCATCTTTACGGATCAGCCACTCCAGCTTGCCGTTCTGTTCGGTTTCGCTAAAGCGCATCACCGTCCAGGACTTGGCGCTCAGATCGGCGGGGTTATCGTAAACCCCGACGCAGTGCCCCACTTCATCACGGATGTCGTTCCACTCCGAACACGCCACCTGACAGGCTTTACAGCCGATACAGGTGGAAACGTCGATAAGTTTCGCGACTTCTGCTTTGTAATCACGCACCTGAGAAGGCGGCGTGATGGAGTTAGTTGCGGACCTTTTGATAATGTCCTGCGTTTCCATAGCCATCTGTTCGCCCCCTTACGCCTTCTCGATGTTGACTAAGAACGCTTTATATTCCGGCGTTTGCGAGTTTGCATCACCGACATTCGGCGTCAGAGTGTTAGCGATATAACCTTTACGCGCGACACCCTCAAAGCCCCAGTGGATTGGAATACCCACCGTTTCAACCTGCTGACCGTTTACATTCAGCGGTTTCAGACGGCGCGTTACCACAGCCACCGCGCGGATAAAGCCACGCTTGCTGGAGACAGTGACACGATCGCCATTGGCAATGCCTTTCGCCGCCGCCAGCGTTTCGCTGATTTCCACAAACTGTTCCGGCTGAGCAATTGCGTTGAGCAATGCGTGCTTGGTCCAGGTGTGGAAGTGCTCCGTCAGACGATAGGTCGTACCCACATACGGGAACTGCTCTTTTTTACCCATCCGCAGTGCGTCTTGTTCATACAGACGAACAACCGGGTTAGACACCACGTTCGGATGCAACGGGTTAGTGCCCAGCGGCGTTTCAATTGGCTCGTAGTGTTCCGGGAACGGACCTTCCGCCATTTTGTTGATGGCAAACAGGCGTCCCATCCCTTCCGGCTGCATGATAAAC
>OHVU01000546.1_pt1 | contig 11240 bp, 8 predicted proteins | sample 1579551 | NCBI WGS metagenome assembly OHVU01 (sample SAMEA3882520, study PRJEB24775) | human gut metagenome | biome: human-associated habitat; feature: intestine environment; material: feces | place: Netherlands | collected 2009/2010 | reverse complement strand
GGGAAAGCACAAACCTTTCAAGGCTGTCTGCCTCATCACGGAACATTTTCGGATTGTCATAGTTTTTCATTTTCATTCGTCCTTTCGTTATGGTTGTAAGTTTTCATCTTTATCAAGATTATACTTCAATTTATATGATTTGAGGTCAATTTCCTCAAAAATCATGCCGTCTTTATATGTAACTATCTTGTCGATACGTCTAACAAAGGCGTTCCACGTTTCATAATACTTGTGCTGGATAGCGGTGTACTGTTCTTCAAAGTTCCAATTTGATATGATGTACACCTTTGTAAAACAAGCTATCCTATTCATATATCTTGCAGGAAGTTCAAGAGGGTAACCGTCAAGGTAGTTAAGCATATTATCAATAGGAAGGCTGTTTCTAAACTCCTCAAACACAATAACATCCTGCCCGTGGTAACTGTCAAAAGGGTGTTTGTAGTCGGTGATACGATAAACTTTATCATAGCCGTATTGCTCCATAACACTTCTTGTTTTACCTGTTCCCGATTGTCCACATATATATGTGACCTGAACATCACGGAACACATTTCGCCATTTATCAAAGACGTATAAATCACGGACTTTTTGCAGGCGGTCAATTTGATTCCAAAGTTGCGGAAATTCTTCAAGAAGTCGGATATCGTCAGCACCTTCTTTTATACGTTGTAGAATATCCTCATTTGTAAGTTGCTTACCGCCTTTTGTTACACGCAGTTCGCCCCACTCCTGCACCTCGCCAATGCGAGTATCTGACTTCTTGCAATAGTCACTTGCTTGCTGTGCTGTGCCGTTGGCGAACTCTCCGTGAAAAAACTGTGGTGGAAACATATTCTGCAAGGTTGTACCACGCTTGCGGTTTTTAAATTGGATAAAGCCTTGAATATGTTCGGTATTCTCGTTGTGACCTCGTTCACGCTGAAAGACGTAATAGTTTACTTCCTCATACTGCATAATGAATTTTATCACCTTTTCATCAGTATCAAACGTGAGGTCTTTAAATTTATCCTTTTCTCCACAGGTCTTGACCTTTGACGGATTATTTATTGTAAAACACCAATTACAAGATTGTTTCGGCATTATTTTTCACCTCTGTGCGATTATATTTGTGCGTGTGCGATTGTTATTGCATATGACCGCACAGCCGTAAACGGCGTGTTTACTTGCCTTACTGCCTGCTTGTGCGCTTGTGCGACAGGGGGTAAAGGGTAATACTAACCTTTACCCCCTGCATACCTACTTCCGATTTTTCAAGATTTAGGCATAAAAAAAAGATGTGATACGTTTCGTAACACAACTATTGTAAACCTACAGGCGTAACCTGTGAATGATACTTTTTTTCTTGACAAATCGGCAAAAATGTGCTATAATTCTCAATTAGGAAAGTTACCTTGCGGAAAATTTCGCAAGGTGCTTTTGTGTTTTATAGGCTTTTTGTGAAAAATTACGATTTTCTTTCCTTTGATGGGAGAAAATATATTTATAATTTTTATTGTTTATAATTTTTGCGAAATATATTAAGCAAATCGTTACAGAAAGCATTCGCTTTGCTGTGTCTTGATAAATCGGAGGAGTATGTATGATTAGAGAAGATTTAAGAAATGTTGCTATTATTGCCCACGTTGACCACGGTAAGACTACCCTTGTAGACCAGATGCTCAAGCAGAGCGGTACTTTCAGAGAAAATCAGGCTGTAGAAGAAAGAGTCATGGATTCAAACGATATCGAGCGTGAGAGAGGAATCACTATCCTTGCAAAGAATACTTCTATCAAGTATAAGGACGTTAAGATAAACGTTATCGATACCCCGGGCCATGCTGATTTCGGTGGTGAGGTAGAGCGTGTTCTTAAAATGGTAAACGGTGTTATACTGCTTGTGGACGCAGCCGAGGGTCCAATGCCACAGACAAGATTTGTGCTTCAGAAAGCACTTGAGCTTGGTCATAAAATAATCATCGTTATCAACAAGATAGACAGACCTGACGCTCGTCTTAACGAGGTAGGCGACGAGGTTCTCGAGCTTCTCATGGATCTTGACGCTACTGACGAGCAGCTTGACAGCCCTATCCTTTATTGCTCAGGCAGAGCAGGTACAGCTACTCATTCACCTGATGAAGAGGGCAAGGATATGATACCTCTCTTTGACGAGATACTCAGCTATATCCCTGCACCAGAGGTAGATACTGAGGGTCCAATGCAGTATCTTGTTTCCGCTATCGACTACAACGAGTATGTAGGAAGAATAGCTATCGGCCGTATCGAGCGTGGCGAAATGAAAGTTAATCAGGACGTTACGATCGGCGACTATCATCAGACTAAGAAGGAATATCGTGGAAAGATCGTTACAATGTATCAGATAGAAGGACTTAACAGAGTTCCATGTCAGAGTGCAAAGGCTGGCGATATTGTTTGTATAAGCGGTATCGAGAACATCACTATCGGTGACACTATCTGCGACTTCGGCAATTTTGAGGCTGTACCTTTTGTAAAGATATCCGAGCCTACAGTTGAAATGACATTCTCTGTAAACAATTCGCCATTCGCAGGCAGAGAGGGCAAGTTCGTAACGAGCCGTCACCTGAGAGACAGACTTTTCAAGGAGCTTCTTAAGGACGTTTCACTGAGAGTTTCTGAAACAGACAGCACAGACGCTTTCAAGGTCGCAGGACGTGGCGAAATGCACCTTTCTATCCTTATCGAGAATATGCGTCGTGAGGGCTATGAGCTTGGCGTTTCAACACCGCACGTTCTGTTCAAGGAGATAGAGGGCAAGCTTTGCGAACCTATCGAAAGACTTGTTATTGACGTTCCTGAGAACTGCGTAGGTTCTGTTATGGAGAAGATAGGTGCAAGAAAGGGCGAACTTCAGGAAATGGCACCTGTTGGAAGCAGAATGAGACTTGAATTTCTTATCCCTGCAAGAGGACTTTTCGGATACAAGAGCGAGTTCCTTACAGACACAAAGGGTGAGGGTATCATGAGTTCTGTATTCCATGACTACGAGCCATATAAGGGCGAGATACCAAAGAGAGCAACAGGCTCACTTGTTGCGTTTGAAACAGGCGAGGCTGTAACATACGGTCTTTACAACGCACAGGAGAGAGGCGAGCTGTTCATCACAGCAGGCACACCTGTATATGAGGGAATGATAGTTGGCGCTTCACCAAAGCAGGAAGACCTTGTTGTAAATGTCTGCAAGAAGAAGCACCTTACAAACACCCGTGCAAGCGGTTCTGATGACGCGCTCAGACTTGTTCCGCCAAGAAATCTCAGCCTTGAGGATTCACTTGAGTTCCTCGCTGATGATGAGCTTCTTGAAGTAACACCAAAGAGCATAAGAATAAGAAAGCGTATTCTGAGCAACTCACAGAGAGCTAAGGAAAGAGCTAAAATGTAATAATAACAAAAAGAGGAGCGGTCATGCCGTCTCCTCTTTGCTTTTTATGAAATTGTAGTGCTATTGTATGTTGGTGTAGTAGAAAATAGCAAGCTGTGTGCGGTCACGGAGGGAGAGCTTTTCCAGGATAGTGCTGATGTAATTTCGCACTGTGCCCTCACTGAGATAAAGCAGTGAGGCTATTTCCTTGTTGCTAAGCCCTTTTGCCACCTGTTCGATTATCTCCTGCTCTTTTTCGACTATGCCGTAGTGGTCAAAATCAAAACTGCTGTGATTGGTAAGAAGCTCAGGAAGCTTGCTTGCAACATCTGAGCCGAAAACGGTCTGCCCGTTCATGACGGTTTCAAGGGCAGGGCATATGCTTTCAAAATCCTGCTTTAAGATATATCCCTTTGCTCCCATAAGCACAGCCTTTATAATGTATTCATCATCAGAAAATGTGGTAAGATAAAGTATCCTTGCGTCAGGGTACCCAGCAAGGATCTTTTCGCCGGCTTCAATACCGCTCATGCCGTTCATGCGGATATCCATAAGCAGAACATCAGGCTTGAGAAGAGAATAAAGCTCTATGGCTTCCTCGCCACAGCTTCCCATGGCAAGAACTTTCACACTGCCTGTGCTTTCCAAAATGGTTTTCAGCGACACCGCCACAAGCTTGTCATCATCTATTATAACAATGTTCATGTCAAGACCTCCGTTCAGTCAGGTTTTGTTTCGGCACAGACAGAAAAATGTGGAATCCCTTGCTGCCCGATGTGATGTTTATGTTTCCATTTAAAGAAGCCGCACGCTCACGCATATTGACAAGCCCCATTCCGCTTTCGTCTATCTTTTCGGGACAGCTTCCGTTGTCTGCGATACTAAGCTGATAAAGAGCAGGGTGTTCACGAATGATTATTTTTATGCTGTCGCCGTCGCTGTGCTTTGCAGTATTGGAAAGTGCTTCTTTTATAACGCCAATAAAGCAAAGCTTCACATCTCGTGACATTCTTTCGGAAAAGTCATAATCACAGCTTACTGCAAATCTGTCTTTCAGAGGTCTTATGCAGTCTTCAACAGCAGGCTTTAGTGCGATAGAATCGTCATGAAGATCATGAACGCTGTTTCGTATGCTCGTCATGGCGGTGTTCAGCGTGCCACTCAGGTCGTTGATGGCTTCACCGACAGTTTCATCTTTGTTTATGACCGAGAGCGCACCAAGCTGTAAAATAGACCTTGTGAGCATATGTCCCACGTTATCGTGTATCTCCCTTGCAATGCGGTTACGCTCCTTCAGCGTTGCAAGATATATCTCGTAGTCTTGATTTCTCTGCATGGCTTTGTTTTTTTCTACAAGCTGGGTGGTAAGTTCTTTTGAATTGTCACGAGTATTTATGAGCATCTTTGTCAGCTTTTCGTTCAGAACGCTGCGGCTTGAAATTGTGAAGCTTACCAAAAAAAGAGCGACAAGCGGGAAGAGGTCGTTTCCCAGAGTGAATATATTTGCAAGTACGCCTATGAATGTTAAGACCATAGCAGGGTAAAATTTTGTACAGAAAGCATCATAAAGCACCAAGGGGGCGAATATCAAAGCTTCTTTACTGAAAATGCAAAGTGAGCTGTACGCAATAACTGAAAGGTATGCAACGGCAGAGCTTGGTTTTATTTGAAAGATAGCGGAGCATATGACAGCCAATAGTAATGTGGTGATGTTTGACGGATCTGTTTCCTCTGCAAGCATGAATGCACAGCAGCTAAGGCCTAAAAGAAACTTATCCCACAGCTTGTTCATATGGCGTTCCCCCTTTGATGTGATATCTCAATTTTAACACATTAGTGGCGGATTGTCTAGTATCGTTCTAAAATAGTTTTGCTATACTGTAAAAATCATTGACTTATACCTATAAAAAATGGTATAATGATAACAATGATAATTTCTTGTAAGGAGCTTATTTTTATGAAAGACGGTTTTATAAAGGTCGCCGCCTGCTCCCCTGAGATACAGGTGGCAGACGTTGACTTCAATGTGGATAAAATAATCAGTCAGCTTGAAAAGTGCAGGGAAGAGGGCGTAAAGGTCGCTGTGTTTCCTGAACTTTGTATAACAGGCTATACCTGTCAGGACTTGTTCTTTCAGAACGCTTTGCTTGACAAGGCAATGGAGGGTGTTGTAAAGATAGCAAAGACTACCGCTGACAGCGATATGCTTGTGGCTGTGGGCGTGCCTGTGAGAGCAAACGGCAAGCTTTATAACTGTGCGGCTGTTATACAGGACGGTGAGGTGCGTGCCTTTGTACCTAAAACGCATCTGCCGAACTATAACGAATTTTATGAGGCAAGACATTTTGCACCATACAGAGGCGAATGTGCTGCCATTGATCTGAGAGAGTACGGACAGCTTGAATTTATACCGCCTATGGAACAGACCGTTTTCGTATGTGAAGAGATACCTGAGCTTGTGGTGGGCTTTGAACTTTGTGAGGACTTGTGGGTGGCTGACCCTGTTTCAAACTATCTTGCTAAGGCTGGGGCTACCCTTATATGCAATCTGTCTGCAAGTGATGAGGTCATTGGTAAAGACTCATACCGCAGACAGCTTGTTTCAAACCAATCTGCAAGGCTTGTGGCAGGGTATATCTATTGTTCTGCAGGTGACGGCGAGTCAACGCAGGATATGGTCTTTTCAGGTCACAATATCATTGCGGAAAACGGCTCTATACTTGCAGAGAGCAGGCTTTTTGAAAACGGCATTACCATATCGGAAATAGATTTTAAAAAGCTTGCCTTTGAGCGAAGAAAAATTTCCACCTATCCTGCAAGCGCAGAGTGGGACTATTCTTCCAAGGACAGCGGCTTTTTGGATAAGGACAACATCTCCCGTGAAAGATTCAGCCTTGAAATTGGCGAAACAGCTTTGACAAGAAAATTTGCAAAAACGCCTTTTATCCCGTCAAATCAGGCGGAGAGAAACGAGCGCTGTCACCTTATTTTGCAAATGCAATCCCATGGACTTATGAAGCGTATCGCACACACACATTCCAAGACTGTGGTCATTGGCATTTCAGGGGGACTTGATTCTACGCTTGCACTGCTTGTGTGCGTAATGGCAATGGACTTGCTGAAACGTCCTCATACTGATATCGTTGCGGTGACTATGCCATGCTTTGGCACAACAAAGCGTACACGCTCCAATGCGGAGATACTTTGCGACGCTTTGGGGGTAACGTTCAGAGAGGTGGATATCTCAAAAGCAGTTTTACAGCACTTTGAAGATATCGGTCACGATTATAACGATCACAGCGTTGTGTTCGAGAATGGTCAGGCGAGAGAGCGCACAAAGGTGCTTATGAATATCGCAAATCAGGTGAGCGGAATGGTGGTCGGCACAGGCGACCTGAGCGAGCTTGCTCTCGGCTGGGCAACCTACAACGGCGACCATATGTCCATGTACGGCGTGAACGCATCTATCCCTAAGACCTTGGTAAGGCATATCGTTCAGTATTACGGCGACACCTGCACATCTGATACTCTGAGAGATGTACTGTACGATATTTTGGACACTCCTGTTTCTCCTGAGCTTCTTCCTACCGACGAGAGTGGCACTGAGATGACACAGAAAACAGAAGACCTTGTCGGTCCATATGAGCTTCATGACTTCTTCCTTTACTATGGCATACGCTGGGGATTTGAGCCGTCAAAGGTGAAAAGGCTTGCGAAATATGCCTTTGAGGGGGATTATCCTGACGAGGTCATAGACAAGTGGCTCAAAACATTCTATCGCAGATTTTTCTCACAGCAGTTCAAGCGCTCCTGCCTGCCTGACGGAGCAAAGATCGGTTCTGTTACACTGTCACCGAGAGGAGATTGGAGAATGCCGTCTGACGCTGTGGCTAAGCTTTGGCTGGAGGATATCGACAAATAACGCAAGGTAAAAATAAAGTAACAAAATCTTTATAACTGCTCGGTTTTACAGAATTGGCTGTTCAGATATAATTATAAGTAAGAAACGGAAAACTTTTCTGAACAGTATCATTACGGAGGATTTATTATGAAATACACAGAGAAAGAGGTTTTGCAGTTCGTTGAAGAAAACGACGTAAAGTTCGTAAAGCTCATGTTCTGCGATATATTCGGTTCGCTAAAGACTATCTCTGTTATAGCAGGCGAGTTGCCGAAAATATTCAGAGAGGGACTTATCTTTGACGCTTCAAAGCTCGGTGGCTTTTTGAATGTGACTGCTTCAGACCTTAGACTTTTCCCTGACCCTGATACGCTGGCGCTTCTTCCATGGCGACCGCAGCACGGCAGGGTAGTAAGATTTTTCTGCCACCTGAAATATCCTGACGGAACGGCTTTCGAGGGGGATGGCAGGTTTTTCCTCAAAACTGCTATCGCATATGCGAAGGGCAAGGGATATAACTTCCAGATAGGTACTTCATGCGAGTTTTACTGCTTTGAAAAGGACGATACTGATATGCCTACAAAGCGTCCTCACGATTATGCAGGCTATTGTGACGCTGCGCCTGTTGACAGGGGAGAAAACCTCAGACGTGACATATGCCTGACACTTGAGCAAATGGATATTTTCCCAGAAAGCTCAAGACATGAAACCGGTCCGGGTCAGAACGAGATAGATTTTCAGTATTCAAACGCACTGAAAGCCGCCGATAATCTTGTGACGTTCAAGAACGTTGTAAAATCTGTGGCTGACAGAAATGGGCTTTACGCAACGTTCATGCCAAAGCCTATCGTCGACAACTGTGGATCTGGTCTGCATATAATGCTCATGTGCATGAAAGGCACGGAAAATGTTTTCAAACCTCAGCTTGGCGGACTTTCCAAAGAGGCTGAGCGCATGATAGCAGGAATACTGAAAAACGTTGGCGATATGACGCTGTTTCTAAACACCACTACAAATTCATACAAACGTTTTGGCAGTCTACTTGCACCTAAGTACATTTCATGGTCACATGAAAATTATGCACAGCTTCTTCGTGCACCGCTTGCTGATACAGATGAGAATGGTATAATACTCCGTTCAGCAGACAACACCTGTAATCCTTACTTTGCTATGGGTCTGCTTATTTATGCCTGCATAGACGGTGTTATAAATAAGGAAGAACTTCCAAAACCTTTTAATTTCAATATAGGCTCGGCAGATGAAAGCGAGCTTGCAAAGCTTGAAACACTTCCGCAGTCTTTGAAAGAGGCAGTGGAACGTGCTGAAAAAAGCGAGTTTCTTGCGGATAGGCTTCCTGAGCATATGTTGGAGCGTTTTATCGCAATAGAAAAGGAGCTTATCATAGAATATGAGAGAGCTGCCGATAAGGAGCAGTTTGAAACAGCCAGATATTTTTATCATCTGTAATGTCAGAGAAAGCTAAAAAAGGAGGTGGGGAAATGGACAGGATACTTGTGGCTTCAAGCAATGACAAGGCAACAGCTATGCTTGTGAGTCTGTTAAAAGAAACCTTTCCCACCTGCAAGACTTCTATAGCCGCAACGGGTCTTGAAACAAGGCGTGCGGTAGGGTCAGGCAGTTATGACTGTGTCGTGATAAACTGTCCATTGTCAGACGAATATGGCAACGAGCTTGCGGAGATAGTCTGCACCTCAACTGACGCAAGCTGTGTGGCTATCGCAAAGTCGGAAAATGCGGATATCCTTGCGGATAAACTGGAAGATTTCGGCGTAATGGTGATACCAAAGCCACTAGGCAGACAGTATTTTTACCGTTCAATGAAATTTGTCAGTGCCGCAAGAAAAAGAATGCTGGGCATAAGGTCTGAAAACCTGAAACTGCACAAAAAGCTTGAAGAGATAAGAACGATAAACAGAGCAAAGTGCTCACTTATGCAGTATCTTGGCTTTACAGAACAGCAGGCTCATAAATATCTTGAAAAGCAGGCTATGGATAAGAGATGCACAAAGATCGAGGTGGCTCAGAAGGTCATCGAGATGTACGAGGTTTAAATGTTACATAATTGTTAAATTAATGTCACGCTATTGCAATTGTCGGAGTAATGTTGTATAATAATAAAGGAAAATTTAAAATAACGGAGGTCGTTAAAAAATGTTAGTTTCAGCTAAGGAAATGATGACAAAGGCACTTGCAGGCAAGTATGCTGTAGGTCAGTTCAATATTAACAACCTTGAGTGGACAAAGGCTATCCTTCTCACTGCTCAGGAACTGCAGTCACCTGTAATTCTTGGTGTATCTGAGGGCGCAGGCAAGTACATGACAGGCTTTAAGACAGTTGCTGCTATGGTTAAGGCAATGGACGAAGAGCTTGGTATCACAGTACCTGTTGCACTTCATCTTGACCACGGAACATATGAGGGCTGCTACAAGTGCGTAAAGGCTGGCTTCTCATCTATCATGTTCGACGGTTCACATTATCCATTTGATGAGAACCTTGCTAAGTCAACTGAACTTGTTCACGTTGCAGATCAGCTTGGTCTTTCAATTGAGTGCGAAGTTGGTTCTATCGGCGGCGAAGAGGACGGCGTTGTAGGTATGGGCGAGTGCGCAGATCCAGACGAGTGCAAGACAATCGCTGATCTCGGTGTTACAATGCTTGCTGCTGGTATCGGTAACATTCACGGTAAGTATCCAGCAAACTGGCCAGGTCTTTCATTCGAGACACTTGCTGCTATCAAGGAAAAGGTTGGCGATATGCCACTGGTACTTCACGGCGGTACAGGTATTCCTGATGACATGATCAAGAAGGCAATCTCACTTGGCGTTGCAAAGATCAACGTAAACACAGAGTGCCAGCTTTCATTCCAGGAGGCTACAAGAAAGTACATTGAAGAGGGCAAGGATCTTCAGGGCAAGGGCTTTGACCCAAGAAAGCTTCTCAATCCTGGCTTCGAGGCTATCAAGGCTAAGGTTAAGGAGAAGATGGAACTCTTCGGTTCTGTTGGCAAGGCTTGATCAATAGCTAAATTAACGTAAATAAACGGGCTGTCGTTTCGGCGGCAGCCTTTTTATGTTATTTTATTTTCCAATTAAATAGAGTGTAACCTAGATCAACCACTCACAAATAAAAACAAGGAGATTTTTTTATGGAAATTTTCAGTGCACGTCGTTTAACAAACATGGGACTTATTGCAGCGATATATGTTGTGGCTACGATGCTTTGCAGCTCGCTTGCATACGGACAGGTACAGTTCCGCATATCTGAGGTTTTGATGCTACTTTGTTATTTCAACAAGGATTACATCATTTCGCTTTCTATAGGTTGTTTGATAGTCAATCTATTCAGTACGCTCGGAATGGTGGACGTAGTATTTGGAACGCTTGCTACAGTTGTGGCAGCGGTTCTTATCTATCTGCTGAGAAACAAGGTAAATCTTGTAGTTGCGTCGCTTTTCCCGGTGATATCAAATGCGGTGATAGTTGGCTTTGAACTGACGTATGTCTTCAAGACGCCGCTTCTTGTGAACATGGGCTGGGTAGCCTTAGGCGAATTTGTATGCGTAACGATAGTTGGTGTTATACTTGTCAAGGCGCTTATGAAGAACAAGTATTTCAGCAAGCTTGTGACTTTCGGCATGAGTGATCAGGCTCTTAGTGAGCAGTTTAAAAACGGGTGATGATTCCGATATAAAAATCAGCCTGACTTTTTAGTCAGGCTTTATTTTTTGGCGTTTTTATCGAAAAAACTGCGAAAAAGTATTGACAAAGTACGTGTAATATGATATAATAAATACGTTGCATTGAGCAACGTTAAATATGCGGATGTGGCGGAATTGGCAGACGCGCCAGATTTAGGTTCTGGTGTCCACGACGTGCAGGTTCAAGTCCTGTTACCCGCAGTAAATGAATGCAGTTGTAAAAGTATGGAAAGCATTTTACAGC
>OHVU01000539.1_pt1 | contig 11357 bp, 9 predicted proteins | sample 1579551 | NCBI WGS metagenome assembly OHVU01 (sample SAMEA3882520, study PRJEB24775) | human gut metagenome | biome: human-associated habitat; feature: intestine environment; material: feces | place: Netherlands | collected 2009/2010 | reverse complement strand
GACAGAGGCGGTAAAGCAGATCAGTGAATATAAGCTTCAGATCAACGATTACTTTGATCTTATGATGATCTGGTATCGTGATGTACTTTATTATAAAGCAACAAAGGATGTAAACGGCCTTATTTTCAAGGATGAGGTCTATGACATAAAAAGACAGGCAGAGCAGAGTTCTTACAATGGAATCGAAGAAATTTTACAGGCACTGTCAAAAGCACAGGTGCGTTTAAACGCAAATGTAAATTTTGATCTGGTGATCGAGCTGCTTCTGCTGACCATAAAGGAGAATTAACATGATAAAAATTGTAGGAGTCCGATTCCGTAAAGCCGGAAAAATCTATTATTTTGATCCGGCAGGAATGGAAATAGAGACGGGAACACACGTCATCGTGGAGACAGCCCGTGGAATAGAGTTTGGAACCGTCATGATCCCACCAAGAGAGATGGAAGAGGACGGTGTCGTACAACCGTTAAAGCCGGTGATCCGCATTGCAACAGAAGCAGATGAGATCACGGAGCAGAAGAATAAGGAAAAAGAAAAAGAAGCCTTTCAGATCTGCTTAGAAAAAATCGCAAAACACAAACTGGAAATGAAGTTAGTGGAAGCAGAGTACACCTTTGACAATAACAAATTGCTTTTTTATTTTACGGCAGACGGAAGAATTGATTTCCGTGAGCTGGTAAAGGATTTAGCTTCGGTATTCCGTACCCGTATCGAATTACGGCAGATCGGTGTGCGTGATGAGACAAAAATTCTTGGAGGAATCGGTATCTGTGGCAGACCGTTGTGTTGCAGTACCTACTTATCAGAATTTATACCGGTATCCATCAAAATGGCAAAAGAGCAGAACCTGTCTTTAAATCCAACAAAGATATCAGGAGTCTGTGGACGATTGATGTGCTGCTTGAAAAACGAAGAAGAAACATATGAATATCTGAATTCCAGACTGCCGAATGTCGGTGATTATGTCACAACCATTGAAGGTTTAAAGGGTGAAGTACAGAGCGTATCAGTTCTGCGTCAGCTTGTAAAAGTGATCGTAGAAGTCAATGATGAAAAAGAAATCCGTGAATACAAGGTGGACGAGCTGAAATTCCGTCCGAAACGCCGCCGCGACAACACGAAGATTTCCGCGGAAGAAATGAAGAAGTTAAAGGCGTTAGAGGACAACGGAGGAAAGTCTAAGATTGATGATACAAAATAATCTGTTAGAGAATGAACGGATAGACGATCTACAGAGAAACGGTTACCGAATCATACAGAATCCGGAAAAATTCTGCTTTGGCATGGATGCAGTGCTGCTCAGCGGTTTTGCAAACGTAAAACAGCAGGAAAAGGCTCTTGACTTAGGAACAGGAACCGGGATCATTCCGATTCTTCTAAAGGCAAAGACAAAGGGAGCACATTTTACCGGACTTGAGATCCAAAAAGAGAGTGCAGACATGGCAAGAAGAAGTGTCGTACTCAATGGATTAGAAAAGGACATCGAAATCGTAACAGGAGATATCAAAGATGCTTCAGAATTGTTTGGAGCATCTTCTTTTGATATCATTACCACAAATCCGCCTTATATGATAGGGCAGCATGGACTGCAGAATGGAAACGAAGCAAAGACCATTGCCAGACATGAGATACTCTGTGATCTGGAGGACATTTTAAGGGAGGGCAGCAGACTGCTCAGAGAGCATGGAAGATTCTATATGGTGCATCGTCCGTTCCGGTTGGCGGAAATCCTGAGTAAAATGTGTGCATACAGGATAGAGCCAAAACGGATGCGGCTTGTTTATCCCTACGCAGATAAAGAACCGAACATGGTACTGATCGAGGGATTAAAAGGCGGAAAGCCGCGGATGACGGTAGAAAAACCACTGATCGTCTATCAGGAGCCGGGGGTATACACCGACGAGATCTATGAAATCTATGGGTATTGATATCAGACAGAAAGGAATACCGGAATGCAAGGAAAATTATATTTATGTGCAACTCCCATCGGAAACTTAGAAGATATTACCCTGCGTGTCCTTCGGACATTGCAGGAGGTGGATCTGATCGCGGCAGAGGATACACGCAATTCCATAAAGCTGTTAAACCACTTCGACATCAAAACTCCGATGACAAGTTATCACGAATTTAATAAGATCGAAAAAGCACATCAGCTTGTGGAAAAGATGCAGTCGGGAACGAACATAGCGTTGATAACGGATGCCGGAACACCGGGAATTTCAGATCCGGGAGAAGAGTTAGTAAAGATTGCCTATGAAGCGGGAATTGAAGTAACCTCCCTTCCGGGAGCAGCAGCATGTATTACGGCATTGACGCTTTCGGGGCTGTCTACCAGAAGATTTGCATTTGAAGCATTTTTGCCAAAGGATAAAAAAGAGCGGAAAAGGGTGTTAGAGGAACTAAAGGATGAGACACGCACGATCATCATATACGAAGCACCTCATCATCTGATAAAGACCTTAGAGGAGTTAGAAAAAGAACTTGACAACCGTAAGATCACACTTTGCCGGGAGCTGACCAAAAAATATGAAGAGGCTCATAGAACGACAATACATGAGGTCTTGGACTACTATAAAGACAAAGAACCCCGCGGAGAATATGTCTTAGTACTCGAGGGAAAGACAAAAGAACAGGTAGAGGAAGAACGGAAAAAAGAGTGGGAAAACCTTACGTTAGAGGAACATATGCAGGTTTATGAAGAAAAAGGTGTTTCTCATAAAGAAGCTATGAAGCTGGTTGCAAAGGACAGAGGAATTTCAAAACGGGATGTCTATCAGGCATTGATTTAAAAAAGAAAAAGAATATAGAGAGTTGGAGTGAAGAGAATGTTATATATTGAACGCAGAGAGAAAATATTAGAGATGCTGAGAAAATCAGGAAATGTGAAAGTTTCAGATTTGGTGGATATATTTCATGTAGATGCGACAACCATAAGAAGAGATTTAAAAGCACTGGCAGATAATGAAAAAGTTAAGACGGTATATGGTGGTGCGTATTACATTAATGAAATGTCACAATGGCCCATAGAGGATAATCCCGATGTAAAGAGAACGATAAATATTGAGAAAAAACAGATTGTTGCACAGAAGGCTGCAAAGGAAATCAAAGACGGCGATACGATTATATTAAATAATGGGGTGACAGCCGAATTGATTTTGGATTACTTACCGGAGATGAAATCCCTGAATCTGATTACACAATCTTTAATTATTGCACAGAAAGCGGTAGAGAAGCAGTTTATAGATGTATATCTTCCAGGTGGAAAATACAGAAAGAAGTCAGGAATGTTTTATGGTGATTTTGCAATTGATGCAATTAAAAAATTTCGTGCCAGCAAAATATTTCTTGGTATTCTGGGCGTATCCATTCACGATGGAGTCACGCACCCGGCAATTGAGGAAGTTCCTGTTATGCAGGCGTTATTAGAAATCAGTCATAAAAAGTATCTGATTGCTGATACAACAAAGTATGGAAAAGCATTTTTGGGAAAAATAGCCGGCTTATCGGAGTTTGATACTTTAATAGTAGATGAAGAGCTGCCAGAAATCTATTATAAATATGCAGAAGAACACGGAATACGAATAATATAAGCTGTAAAAGTGCAAAAAAGGGCATAAAAATGCATAATAATGTTTTTATGCCCTTTTATATTGACAAAAATGCAAAACCATAATAAAATAAAGCATGTAAATGATATAAATGTGCACAAATATCATAAGCAACAGAGAAGAAAAAACAAAAACAGGTAACAAGATGCATATGAAAAGCATCAGAAAGGACATGCTATGGGAAAAGATTATATTTTAGTAATTGATGAGGGTACTACAGGAACAAGAGCTATCTTATTTGATAAAAAATTTCAGATTGCAGAGCAGTCATATGAAGAATTCTGTCAGCATACTCCGGCAGAGAATATGGTAGAGCATGATGCAGAAGAAATTTATGATTTAAGTGTTAAAATGTGTAAAAATGTAATTGAGAAAAAGGGAATCTCAGCAGAAAATATTATTGGTATCGGTATTACAAATCAGAGAAATACGGCAGTAATCTGGGATAAACATACAGGAAAGCCGTTACACCATGCACTTGTATGGCAGGATTCACGAATGGGAAAAATGTGTGAGGATATTAAAGCGACACCATTTTTTGAAGAGATTTTAAATACAACCGGAAAAGTAATTGGTCCACACACCAATGTGCTTTTCCTGAAATGGTATCTTGACAATATTCCTGGAATTAAAGAGAAAATCGAAAAAGGAGATGTCCTTTTCGGAACAATCGATACCTGGCTAGTATGGAAGCTGACCGGTGGAAAAGTACATGCAACCAGCTTTTCTAATGCTTCTAGTACAGGATGTATGGATGTTGAAAAGCAGGAGTGGTATCAGAAATTGTTTGACTATGTAGGAGTGCCGGTATCTGTATTCCCGAGCATCCAGTCAGAATCCTCCGATTATGGAGAAACTACTATTTTTGGAGGTTCTATTCCAATCCGTGGAGTGATTGCAGACCAGCAGTCCGCATTATTTGCAGAGGCATGTATTGATGCAGGAACCGTAAAATGTACCAATGGTACCGGCAGCGTCTTAAATATTAACGTTGGTTCAAAATTCCAGACATCACCGGGTGGAGTAGATACTATAATTGCATGGAACTTAGACGGAAAGTGTACATATGCAGTTGAGGGACTTGTCCCGGTTACCGGTTCTGCAATACAGTGGCTTCGTGATGGATTAAAAATTATAGAGAGTGCAAAAGATATAGAAAAATTGGCATCCAGTGTTCCGGATACAAACGGTGTATACTTCATTCCGGCATTAAGCGGATTGATGGCACCTCATCAGGACCCGTTCGCAAGAGGAATGATGATTGGAATCACCAGAGGTACGACAGACGCACATATTGCAAGAGCAACCTTAGAAGCAATTGCATTTTCCATCAAAGATATTTTGAATATTGCAGAAGAGAATGGCGTTAAAATTAAAGAGATTAAGATTGATGGTGGTGCTTCAAAGAATAATCTGCTGGCACAGACACTTGCAGATTACTGTGATGCTGAAATTATGCGTCCGGAATCCTTAGAAGCAACAGCCTTAGGGGCAGCCTATATGGTGGCATTATATGCAAACCTGATTTCCTCAGAAGACGTGAAAGGATTGGTAAAAATAGAATCCGAATTTAAACCGGAAATCAAAAAAGAGAAGATGAAAGAACATTACGAGTATTGGAAAGATGCTGTAGAACGTTCTAAAAAATGGATAAAAGCCTAATCAGGTCAGGAAAAAATAGTAGGAGGAGAAAAGGATATGAGAGAGCGTTTTTTTAAGCTTCGCGATAAACTTTTGAACACAACTTCCAAAATCTGTATCGAGAGAGCAAAGATTGTAACGGAAGCCTATAAGAAATATGATGCCTATCCAAATATTGAAAAAAGAGCAATGGCATTAGCGGATGTTTTAAGAAATATGACCATCTATATTGAAGAAGAGCAGCTTTTAGCCGGAAATCAGGCAAGTTCAAACCGGGCAGCACCGCTCTTCCCGGAATATGCATTTGCATATATTTTGGATGAATTAGATGATTTAGAAAAAAGAAGCAGTGACAAATTCACTATTACGGAGGAAAATAAAAAAGTATTAAGAGAAATTCTTCCGTGGTGGGAAGGAAAAACATTAAAAGACAGAGCTATTGCCATGCAGCCGCAGGAAGTGTTGGATGACCGTGTGACCGGTGTACTTGGATGGCAGGGAAATGTTTCGACAGGAGAAGGTCATATTGTTCCGGATTATGACATGGTAGTTCGTCTGGGCTTTGCCGGATTGAGAGATAAGATTCAAAAGCATATAGATGAATTGGATTTAAGTAAACCGCAGGATTTAGAAAAGCTGACCTTTTACCGTGCCTGCAAGGCGATTATAGACGGATGTCTGGATTACATAAAGCGTTACTGTATTTTAGCAGAAGAGCAGGCAGAGCAGTGTAAAGATGCAGCAAGAAAGGAAGAACTGTTAGGAATCAGCGAAAGATGTCAGGCACTCTTAGAAAGAGCACCGGAAACGTTTTTTGAGGCATTGCAATGTGTGTGGTTTGTACAGGTTATTCTGCATATTGAAACCAATGGACATTCCCTTTCCTTTGGACGGTTTGACCAGTACATGAATCCGTTCTTACAAAAGGATTTAAAGGAAGGCAGAATCACGATGGAAGAAGCAGAAGAAATGCTTGGCTGCTTTTACCTGAAGATATACAGCAACAATAAATTGCGTTCCTGGTCTAATACTTTAACGCAGATGGGCTCTCCTACCTATCAGAACATCTGCTTAGGAGGACAAAAGGCAGATAAAACCGATGCCGTAAACGAGATGTCATGGCTGTGTTTAGAAATGTTAGACGAAATACATCTGCCAGAACCGACGGTATATATCAGAGTACATGAAAACATATCGGAAGCATTCTTGAAAAGAGCGGTCAAAATTGTAAAACAGGGAGTGGGTATGCCTGCCTTTGTAAATGACCAGACAATTATTGCCGCATTAGAGAAAAGAGGCGTGACAAAAGAGGATGCACTGAATTATTCCACCATGGGTTGTACAGAGGTTCAGGTTCCGGGAAAATGGGGATATCGTGCAAACGGAAAGAGCAAGATTAATCTCTTAAAGATTCTTGAAATAGTTTTAAATGGAGGAAAAGACCCAAAATCCCAAAAGCAGGTATTTAACGATATGAAGCCATTAGAAGAATATACCTCCATTGAAGAGCTGAAGCAGGCTTATAAGAGAGCGATAGAGTATTATATGCGCTTGCATGTCATTGCAGATAATGTCAATGAACTGGCAATGACCCAGATGACACCGGATGCATTTTGTTCTTTACTGGTACAGGATTGTTTAGGAAGAGGAAAGGCCATCAAGGAAGGCGGTACCATTTATGATATGGTTAGTGGCACTCTGGTTGGAATCCCAAATGTGGGAAATGCAGTCTATGCCATTAAGAAAAATGTTTTTGATGAAAAGAGAATGACGGCAGCAGAACTGAAAGAAGCCTTAGATACGGACTTTGCGGGAGAAAAAGGCAAAGTCATTAGGAAATATCTGTTAGAGCGGACAGAGAAATACGGAAACGATGAAAAAGAGGTAGATAAGCTGACAAATGAGCTGGCAAACTATTATGTAAATCAGATATATCATTATAAGACCCTTCGTGAGGGAAAAGGGCCGATAGGATGCTGCTATACCAGTTCCACCGTAACCATAACTGCCAATATTCCTTCCGGTGCAATCGTTGGAGCCTCCGCAGACGGAAGAAAAAAGGGAATGCCGACAGCAGATGGAATATCTCCATCTACGGGAACGATGAAAAAAGGTTTAACGGCAATGTTCCAGTCAGTGGGAACGCTCAATACAGAACTTTTCACGGGAGGACAACTGTTAAATGTACGAATCAATCCAAGTACACTTAAGACAGAAGAGGACGAGGATAAATTCATACAGATTTTAAAGGCGGCAGGAAATCTTCATTGCTGGCACTCCCAGTATAATGTAGTTTCTAATGAAACCTTAAGGGATGCACAGAAGCATCCGGAAAATTATCAGGATTTAATGGTAAGGGTAGCAGGCTATAATGCATTATTTACCTCTTTGAATCAGGAATTACAGGAAGATATTATTGCGCGAACACAAATGGATTTGTAAATATTTTACAGGGGAAAGAAAATGGATGAAACGATGAGAGCAAATGTATTTAATATTCAGAGAAATTCCATACATGACGGACCGGGTATTAGAACAACGGTATTTTTTAAAGGGTGTCCTTTGCGTTGCAGATGGTGCTGTAATCCTGAATCGTGGAGAACAGAATCTTTTGTATATAGTGAAAACATAAAGTGCATCCATTGTGGAAAATGTGTTGCAGCATGTACGATGCAGGCAATCATAACAGAAAATGAAAAACAGGTAATAGAGTATGAAAAATGCATGGATTGTACGGACAAAAAGTGTGTACAGATATGTCCTTCCGGTGCACTGTCTGTTATGGGCAGGGAGATGAGCGTAGAAGATATATGGGAAGAAGTAAAAAGAGATATTGTCTTTTACGGAAAAGGAAGGGGCGGTATCACAGCGAGCGGCGGAGAGCCGCTCCTCCATGCAGAATTTATAAGGACACTGTTTGAATACTGTCATGCACATAACATTACAACAGCGATAGAGACCTGTTTATGTGTAGGAAAGGAACAAGTCCGGGAAGTATTAGAAGTAACGGATTATGTAATGTGTGATTATAAACACTGGAACAAAGAGAAGTTTTACCAGTGGACAGGTGGCAATCTGGATATCATAGAAGAGAATCTGGCAGACATTCTAAGCAGCAAAAAAGATGTTGTAGTCCGGATTCCCCTGATTCCTGATTTTAACGCAGACAAAGAAACCATTCAGAGGATGTGTAAGAAATTAAGGGATTTTGGGGCAGAAAAGATAGAATTACTCCCATATCATCGCTTGGGAAAAATAAAATATGAAAACATGAATATGTCATATCAAATGAAGGATGACAGATTATTGCCGGAAGAGCTGATCCGGGAACTAAAAAGCATTCCTGAAAGCATGTGAGGGTTGTTGCAGATCCACAGGATAAGTGGGAAGTGACGGTTAATCACTTCCCACTTTTTGGAATATAATCTAACAAATATTTTTTTATAATATCAAACGGTGCAGGTCCGATCCGAAGGACAGCCTCATGAAATGCCCGGTCGGTGTAATTTTCGCTAAGGGCTTTTTTTGCATATTTCTGTAAATCTAAAAACTTCAGATACCCGATATAGTATTTTAAATAGTTTGCCGGTTCACCTAAGATGTATTCATAGGTGTCATTTGCGGCGGAAGCATTGCTGATGCCATAGTCAGAGAGGAAATTCTTAACATCAGAAGCATCCCAGCCCTGATAGTGGATTCCCATATCCATGCTTGCATACAGGCTCAGCAGAATGGACTGGTTTAATTGAAGAACCTTGGCAAGATCCTTATCAAGTCCTGCATACTGATAGGAAATCATTTCGACATAGGTTGCCCAGCCCTCCGTGTAGCCGGAGTAATTCAAAAGCTGACGCACGGACGGCAGACCGGAAGTATTTGCAAAGACGTTCTGGTACAGATGTCCCGGAAAGCCTTCATGTGCTAAGGTTGTAAAGAGCTTCATTTTTTCATAATGAGACCCTTCATTAATATAAATAGAATTTTCTTTATAGTCATCGATCGGAGAAGTTAAGTAAAAAGCAGGAGACAGATAATCTTCTAAGGCTTCATCCACATACTTTACCGTAAAATTCGCATCCGGTGCCTCCGGGAAATCCTTCTTGATCGTCTCCTTTAACTGTGCAAGGATCTGTGACGGATCACTGGTATCAAGCTGGTAGGATTCGCTCTCCTTTGCCAAAATGGGATTTTTGGTCAGCAGTTCGGAAAGCTGCAACAAATCTTCTTTTCGTTTTTGTTCGACCTGTTTTTGTAAGTCCTTGATACTGTCGGATGAGCCGGTGGAGTATCTGACCAGATATTCATAGTAGTCTTTTCCGTCCTCGTAATTGCAAAGACCGCCTTTGTTACTGCCGGAATCTTTAAGTTCTTCTATGGCGGCGGCAAGATTTTTATAAGCCGGGATAATCTTTTTTAAGACATAGGTTTCGTTTTGGGAACGATATTCCTCCTTGGCACTTGTGCTTAAGGTGGACAGAGATTCGATCCGGTTATCAAAAGTCTCGATCAAAAAGCAGGATTTCGGGTTTTCTATAAAATCCTGACACTGGCTGATAACGGTGTCAGCGTTTTGCTTAGACATAAAAAGTCCGGCATTTGCCTTTGATTTTTCAAACTGAATGATCTCATCAAAATAAGAAGGAAGCAGTGACAGCAGTTCTAAGTAATCGGTGACATCTTTCTCGCAGCGGAAAGTATATTCTGCTAGAAGAACCGGAAGCTGGGTATGGGTACCGGTACTTGGCTGGAGAACCTCGCTGTAGAGATAGAGCTTTGCATTATCGAGTTCTAACTTAGAGTAATCATCTAAAATATCATAGGTAAGCTGCTGATCATCCCGTAAAGCAGGATAAGAAAAATCGTCTAACGAAGAACGCATATTTTCTAACATGGTAACACTTTCGGACAGGGATTCATCCGTGACGGAACCTAAGGAAATCTCATAATCATTGATCCCATAGGCAGCCGGGTCAGCCAGCGTATAATGCAGGGCGATCGTGTTCAGAGTGACCTCCTCTTCAAACAGTTCATCGGTATAGGTGTCGAACTCTGACTGGATCTCGGATTCTTTTTCTTCGGATTTCAGGGAAGGAAGAGATTTTTTGACATTACAGCCCGTAAAAAAAGAAGCCGTAAGTACAAGACTCATTCCCAAAGCAGCAAAACGTTTTCTATATGTCATGATTTTGTCCATCCGTTCTTATATTTAAGTTACCTCATTCTAACATATCTTATCGTAGAATTATATATTTTATTCTTCTTTTTCAGAATCTTCATCGAATGCAAAAGTATGCATAGAATAGAAAAAAAGCAAGAGGAAAAATCCATGTTAAATTACCTATGGGGCTTTATGATCATCATAGGAACGATTTTTGCAGCTTTTACCGGAAATCTGCCAAGTGTCACGGAAGCGGCGCTGGATTCGGCAAAAGAAGCGGTAATGCTTTGCATTACGATGATCGGAGTCATGTCCTTCTGGGTGGGGCTGATGAAGATTGCGGAGCGGGCAGGACTGATAGAGGGGGCTTCTAAAAAATTAGAGCCGCTTTTAACCTTTTTGTTTCCTTCTATCCCAAAAGATCATAAAGCAAGAGAATATATTTCCACAAACATGATCGCAAACTTTTTTGGACTTGGCTGGGCGGCAACACCTGCCGGGATCAAGGCGATGGAGGAGATTGAAAAATTAGAGGATGAAAGAAGAAAAAGTCCGGTGCTTGGCAAAAGAGGAGTGCCAAAAGGCATCGCTAATACAGAAATGTGTACATTTTTAATTGTCAATATTTCCTCGCTTCAACTGATCCCGATCAACATTATTGCCTATCGGACGCAGTATGGTTCCACAAACCCCACAAGAATTGTGGGAGCGGCAATTTTAGCAACCACGGTGTCGACTGCAGTTGGAGTTATTTTTGCATGGGTGATGGAAAGGGTGAAGAAGGTATGAAAATCTTACTGTTTTTATCGGATGCCATTATCCCGCTTTTAATATTTTCCATTGTAGGTTACGGACTGATGGCAAAGCAGAATGTCTATGACGATTTTATTGACGGAGCAAAAGACGGTTTTCACACGGTCATTCAGATTATGCCGACTTTGATAGGTCT
>OHVU01000533.1_pt1 | contig 11475 bp, 6 predicted proteins | sample 1579551 | NCBI WGS metagenome assembly OHVU01 (sample SAMEA3882520, study PRJEB24775) | human gut metagenome | biome: human-associated habitat; feature: intestine environment; material: feces | place: Netherlands | collected 2009/2010 | reverse complement strand
GTCGGGTATGTCTCAAGAATGAGCATTGATCTGCCGTCTGTGAGAACCTGCCATATCTCCTCTGTGATGAAAGGCATGAACGGGTGGAGAAGCTTTAACATTCCCTCCATTGCCCAGACGAGTACTGCCTGTGCCTTTTCCTTTGTCTCGCCGCCTGCCTGAATTCTCGGCTTTGTAAGCTCAATGTACCAGTCGCAGTAAATGTCCCAGATAAAGTCGTAGATCTTCTGTGAAGCGATACCAAGCTCGTACTTGTCGAGGTTCTCGCCGACTTCCTTTGCAAGACGGTTGAACTTGTTTACGAGCCACTTGTCCTCAAGCTCAAGGTCTGCGGGGAGTCCCTTGAACTCAAAGTCCTCGGGGAGATTCATCATGATGAAACGTGAAGCGTTCCAAAGCTTGTTCGCGAAATTGCGCGCAGCCTTGACCTTATCGTCAATGTAGCGCATATCGTTTCCGGGCGAGTTGCCTGTCGCGAGCATGAAGCGGAGTGCGTCTGCGCCGTATTCGTCGATTATCTCCAGCGGATCAATGCCGTTGCCGAGCGACTTGGACATCTTGCGTCCCTGAGAGTCGCGGACAAGTCCGTGAATGAGGACTGTATCAAACGGAACTTTTCCCATGTTTTCAAGTCCGCTGAACATCATTCTGATAACCCAGAAGAAGATGATATCATAGCCTGTTACGAGGGTATTTGTCGGGTAGAAGTATTTGAGATCCTCGGTATTGTCGGGCCAGCCGAGAGTTGAGAACGGCCACAGAGCCGAGCTGAACCATGTATCGAGAGTATCGGGATCCTGTCTCATGGGCTTGCCGCACTTCGGGCATACCGCGCTGCTCTCCTTGGTCACTGTCATTTCTCCGCACTCGTCACAGTAGAATGCGGGTATCTGATGTCCCCACCATATCTGACGGGAAATGCACCAGTCCTTGATATTTTCAAGCCAGTGGAAGTATATCTTGTCAAAACGCTCGGGAACGAACTTTGTCTCGCCGTTCTTTACCGCGTCGATCGCAGGCTGTGCCAGCGGCTTCATCTTAACGAACCACTGTGTCGATACCTTGGGCTCTACGGTAGTTCCGCAGCGGTAGCAGGTTCCGACATTGTGGCTGTATTCCTCAATCTCAACAAGTGCGCCCTCAGCCCTGAGATCCTCAACGATAGCCTTTCTTGCCTCGTAACGGTCCATTCCCTCGAACTTGCCACCGTTCTCATTGATTATTCCATCATCATTTAAAATGTTGATTTCTTCTAAGTTATGACGCTTTCCAACTTCGAAATCGTTCGGGTCGTGTGCCGGTGTGATCTTTACGCAACCGGTTCCGAACTCCTTGTCTACATAAGAGTCTGCAATTACCGGAATCTCACGGTCCGTCATTGGAAGCTTTAATGTCTTTCCAATAATATCCTGATAGCGCTCGTCATCCGGATTGACTGCCACTGCAGTATCACCGAACAAGGTCTCCGGACGTGTGGTAGCGATCTCTACAAATCGTCCCTCTTCTCCTACTACCGGATAATTGATATGCCAGAAAAAGCCATCCTGTTCCTCATGCTCCACTTCCGCATCGGAAATAGAAGTCTTACATACCGGACACCAGTTAACGATACGGGATCCCTTATAAATCCATCCCTTCTTATATAACTTGGTAAATACTTCCTGTACTGCATGAGAGCATCCCTCATCCATGGTAAAACGCTCACGCTGCCAGTCTGCGGAAGAACCAAGCTTACGCAGCTGCTTTACGATACGTCCGCCGTACTCTTTTCTCCACTCCCAGCATTTTTCCAGGAACTCTTCACGTGTCAGGTCTGCCTTGTTGATTCCCTGCTCCTTCAGACTCTGGATTACCTTAACTTCTGTTGCAATCGAAGCATGGTCTGTACCAGGCTGCCATAACGCATTGTAGCCCTGCATTCTCTTATAACGAATAAGAATATCCTGCATGGTATTGTCCAGTGCATGGCCCATATGGAGCTGACCAGTAATATTTGGTGGTGGCATTACAATTGTAAAAGGCTTTTTGCTGCGATCTACTTCTGCATGAAAATAGCCGTTGTCCTCCCACTTCTTATAGAGACGATCCTCAATATCTTTTGGATCATAAGTCTTGCTTAATTCTTTGCTCATGATATCTTCCTTTCTTTCTTTAATAAATGCATCACATTTGTAGAACATCGTCCCATGATAGTTTGCCTTCGGCAAAGGGACGACGCTACATGATGCATCTAAGATGCATCACATTTGTAGAACATTTAAAAAGCCCTCTGTACAGAAATCTTTTTCTGTACAAAGGGCGAAATTGTTCGCGGTACCACCTTTGTAATACTCATCATGTCCGTTAACGGGGACGATCCGGGAATATCTGTGGAACAATGCATGCACCTTTCTAAATATTCCAGCTCCGAAGCTACCTTCCACACTGCATCCTGCGAATGTCTCTCAGCCGCTGAACATTCTTCTCTTTCAGGAATTCCATATGTACTCCTCTTCCTCTTCACTTTCTCATATAAAATATATCTTACTTGCGGCACGCTTGTTTGTCAAGATGCATTTTTTCTATTAAATCTCTTCTTCTGTCATATCCTTCTCACGATTGAACAGGTCGTAAATACACGGAATCACAATCAGTGTGAGAATCGTACCATAGACCAGTCCGCCGATCAGTGTGATCGCCATCGGGCGCATCATATCGGAGCCATCTCCGATGCCAAGTGCCGTCGTCAGCATTGCAAGAACCGTTGTCAGTACCGTCATAAGGATCGGACGTACACGGGTCTTTCCGGATTCGATGATTGCTTCCTTTTTGGATGCTCCTGCACGTCGCGCCTGATTGATATAATCGATCAGTACAATACCATTGTTTACAATCAATCCCGAAAGCATGATAAATCCAAGCATTGCAAGGACATTGATCTCCTGTCCGGTCAGAAGCAATGCGATAAATCCACCGGTAAAGGCAAGTGGAATGGAGAACATAATGATAAACGGCGAAAGCAGGGACTGGAACTGTACCACCATAATCAGGTAAATAAAGATTACTGCAAGTACCAGCATCAGTACGAGCTGTTTCATGGACTCATTGATTGTCTCGTCCTCACCGGTCATCTCTACTTTATATCCATCCGGAATATCCAGTTTGTCAATGGCTTTCTGCAGCTTGTTGCTCACCAGTGTCACATTATGATCTTCATCCACACCGCAGGATACTGTAATGTAACGCGTCTGCGCATCACGGCTGATTGTGCTCAATGTACTTGTCTCTTTCATCTCACAGATTTTTGTGAGCGGAATCTCTTTTTCTTTTCCGTTTTTATTCGTATAAGAAAAAGTCATATCCTTAATATCCGAAAGTTTTGTATCCGCCTGCTCCTCGGTCTGTACATAGACTTTGTAATCTTTGATGTCTGTGGTGATTGTCGTTACCGTCTTGCTGTCTGCCATCTTGGCGCTGACAAGCTGATATACCTGTGCTACGGTAAGTCCGTATTTTGCTGCCTTTTTCTTGTCTACCGAGATGGTAAGCTGCGGCTCGGAATCTTCCATGCCGTCATCGATATCCGTCGTTCCTTTCGTATCTTTCATGACATCGGCAACTTCACCTGCCAGCTTCTGCAAAGTTTCAATATCATTTCCCTTGATACGCACAGACAAACCGCTTCCAAAATAACTGCTGTAATCCATGGAAGAAGTATTGGTAGGTACCTCACAGTCGAGATCCTTGGTCTTTTCTGTGATGGCATCTGTGACATCGGAAACTTTCACATCCGCATCCTCATCAAGAAGAATGTACATGCTCACACTGTCGTTTCCGCCACCCATAAGGGAAGACGTCGAATTTCCTCCTGCCATGGCACCAATGGTATCAATGCCCTTGATATCTGAAATCCGTTTCATTACCTGATCCGATGCCTCGGTAAGTTCCTGGAAGGTCAGCTTTTCTCCTTCTTTTGCAGAAACTGAAACCGAAATCTGGTTGGTCTCCATATCCATATCCATAAAATTCAAACCTTTGGATACGCTGAGTGCCGCACTCGCAACCAAAAGCACAACTGCAACAATAAGTACAACCGGCTTAAAACGCAGGCACCATGCCAATGCCCGTCCGTACCATTCCTTCATGGCATCAAACCACGGATGACGGATCTCTTTGGTGCGGCGCAATGTCACAGAGGACATTGCCGGCACGAAAGTAAGCGCTACCACAAGGCTGGCCACCAGCGTATATGCAATGGTCAAAGCCAGATCAACGAAAAGCTGGCGCGTAATTCCCTCGGTAAAAATAATCGGCGCATAAACGCTGACAGTAGTAAGTGTCGATGCAATGATTGCACCCGTTACCTGTTTGGAACCTTCCACAGCCGCCTTTTTGATCGAATAGCCCTCTCCTCTGAGACGGTAGATATTCTCGATGACAACGATGGAGTTATCCACCAGCATACCGATACCAAGCATCAGACCGGACATGGAAATAATATTTAACGTAATTCCGGTAAAATACATGAGTACGACCGCTACAACCGAAAGCGGGATTGAACATGCAATGACAATCGTCGGCTTGATATCTTTTAAGAACAATAACAATACAAGGATGGCAAGCAACGCACCCCAGATCATATTCTGCATTACGCTGTTTACGATCATGTCAATGTATACACCCTGATTCATCAATACACTCAGGTGCAGATTAGAATCTTCTTTTTCCAGAGATTTGAATTTCTCCAGAATACGGTCCGTTACTTCTCCGGTGGAGTATCCGGTCTGCTTTTCCATTGAAAGCATGATGCCCGGATTGCCGTTGATCACGGCGTAAGTCTCATCTGAATTATCCGTCACAGTCACATCCGCCACATCGGACAGACAGATCGTTTTAACTCCGTCAATTCCCATATCGATCAATGGAAGTTTCTTAAGATCCTCGACGTCTTCCACGGCATCGCCTACACGGACAAGATACTGTGTATCCCCATCCATCGCATAGCCTGCCGGCATATCAAAGTTCTGTGCTGCCAAAAGGCTTGTGATTGTATCTTCACTGAGCACCTTGTTTAAATCTGCAGAATCATAAGCATTGTCTTTTGCATCGTCAAGTTTGGACTGTGCATCCTCTAAGGAAGATGCCGCACTTGTCAGTTCCGCAGAACTTGTGCTTACTTTCAGGGCTGTAAGTGACGCATTTGCATTGAGTGTGTCTAATGCAGAGGAAAGGCTGACCTTGCCGCTCTCCACCTTCTTTTGTGCGCTCTCAATGGTTTTAATTCCTGTATTTACCTGCGCCAGAAGCTTGCCGACTTCTGCGGAAGCAGCCGGAAGGTCTTCGTATGTATTTACGGTAATTCCAAGCGAAGACAATGCCGCGAACTGTTCTTTCACTACTTTGTTAAGCTGCTTGATCTGTGCTTTCATCTCTTCGCTTTCTGCAAGCTGCGGATTGTCCTTGAGCACAGAGACAATTCCCGTATATGCATCTGACTGCATAAAAGTCTGAATGCCTGATTGAATCTGTGACAGAGATTTCTGCTGCTTTTTCAGATCGGCCAGCTGATTCTTTAAATCTTTCTCGGTCTTTAACAGTTCCTGCTGCTTGTCCATCGTCTGATTGATGGCATCCGTCAGCTGATCCGAGCCTGTATTGATTGAAGACTGTCCGTCTTCTACCTTCTTTTTGTTGGCATCAATTTCTTTCTGGGATTTTGCGAACTGCTTGTCGATGCTTTTCTGCACCTTTTTGTTTAATGCATCGATCTTGTCCTGATTGAGTGTTACCTGCACACTCTCCTCTAACTGTCCGGTCGTGGTAACCGATGCCACACCTTCAAGACTTTCAATTGCAGGAGAGAGTTCATTTTCCACATATTCGGACAATTTTGCAGCATCCATGCCATCCATATCCACCGCTGCTGCCAATACCGGAAGCATATCCGGATTCACTTTCATAATCATCGGTGTTCCGATGGAATCATCCCACTGGCCGGAAATCTGATCGAGACTCTGCTGAATCTCAATGACCACCGAATCCATGTTTGCATTCTGCTCATATTCAAGTGTTACGACGGAATAGCTATTGTAAGAAATAGAACTGATATTTTTGATGTTGGAAGTGGTCGCCATCGCCGATTCGATCGGTGCGGTCACATCACTTTCCACCTGTTCGGGACTTGCTCCCATATCCGTCGTGATGACAAGTGCGTACTGGAAACTCATATCCGGCAACAGGTCTGTCGTCATTTTTGACAAAGAGACCACACCAAGAACGATCACCAGTACCACTGCCACCAGCACGGTATAGGGACGTTTTACACTATACTTTGAAATCATGCTTTCCTCCTGATACTATATGATTAATAAGATTGCTCAGATTACTAAGGTATACATCGAATTGCATGCGCCGATAATACCTTAGACCCTTTCATCATTATAAAGAAATAAATCCATATTTTACAAGTGGAAAGCCGAATGCTTTATACTTTTTTAATGAAAAAACATCCGGCAAATCTGCTTCTTGCAAATTCGCCGGATGTCTTTTCGCTATACATCTTCTGCACTATCCTCTTCATCCGCAATCGCTGCAGATGCACCAGATACAGCCGCAATCACCGCGATGACCGCTCCCAATACTGCGACACCTATGATTGCTGCCAGAAAAATGAAAAACCCCGTTTCTGACATATGTTCCATCTCCTATTCTGAAATTTTGCCTTTTACCTATACAAATTCTACCACAGAACGCATGTCATCTCAACGCTATTTTCATTAATCGATCGCTTTTTCTCCACTTTCACGGGTACGTATCTTTAAGGCGCTGCGCAATTCATAGCTGAAAATTTTTCCGTCTCCCACCTCTCCGGTAAAAGCGGCTTTTTGAATCGCATCAATCGTTGCTTTTTCCCACTCTTCCGAAGTTACAACAATCTCAAATTTGATCTTTGGCTGCATGACTACATCTACTTCCGTACCACGGACACGCTTTTTGTAACCGCGCTGCGCGCCACATCCCATCACCTGGGATACGGTAATTCCATTCACCTGGATGCCATTTAATGCGTCTTTGACATCCTCAAACACTTCTTCACGCACAATTGCTTCTACTTTTATTAACATATGGCATATTCTCCTTTTCTATTCCGCTCGTTTTATGAATCCAGTCCGTTGAAGGTCGGATAAGCACTTTCTCCGTGCTGTGAAAGATCCAGACCAACTTTCTCGGCCTTTTCATCTACACGCAATTCTGTAAAGAGACGAACAACGCCAAGACAGATCAGTGTACCTGCGATTGCTACTGCCAATGTTACCACAATTCCAATAATCTGTGCAACGAACAGGTGGTAGTCACCATAGATCAGGCCATCCCATTTTGCAACGCTGTTGATGGATTTCTTTGCAAAAATTCCGGTGGCAATACCGCCCCAGACACCGCCGATTCCATGACATCCGAATGCGTCAAGCGCATCATCAATCTTGAGTTTTCCTTTCAGCAGTGAAATTGTAAAACAGCAGATTGGACTGACCAGCGCTCCGATAATGATTGCCGACCAGATTGGAACAAATCCAGCTCCCGGTGTAATTGCTACAAGTCCCACAACAAGTCCGGTAGATGCGCCGACAAGCGTCGGTTTCCCATCTTTCATCACATCAATAAAAATCCAGGAAAGCATTGCGCTCGCACTTGCAAGTGCTGTTGTCATAAATGCATGTGCTGCCAGACCATTCGCTCCAAGTGCACTTCCTGCATTGAAACCAAACCAGCCAAACCATAAGATAAAAGCGCCCAGTGCCACAAACGGAATATTGTGCACACGGTATGCCGTATTTTCATATCCTCTTCTTCGTCCAAGAATAAGTGCAAAAACCAACGCACTGACACCGGAACTGATATGTACGACGTTTCCTCCTGCAAAATCGACCGAACCGATTTCTGCAAGGAAACCGCCCTCGCCCCAAACCATATGAGCCATCGGATAATAAACCACAAACTGCCACAAAAATACGAATAAGAATATTGCTTTAAATTTCATTCTTCCTGCAACAGATCCTGTAATCAGTGCTGGTGTGATCATTGCAAACATCATCTGAAATGCAACGAACACAAGATGCGGAATCGTTGCAGCATATGGTCCCGCTTCATCCATTCCAATTCCGCTTAATCCGAACCATCGGAAATCACCGATAATTCCTGCATGATTACCTCCAAACGAAAGAGAATAACCAAACAACCCCCACATCACAACGGATAATCCCATGATTGCCACACATGCCATCATCGTATTTACCACATTTTTTCTTCTGACCAGCCCCCCATAAAAGAACGCCAGACCCGGTGTCATAAAAAACACCAGTGCTGCACAAATCAGCATAAAACCAGTATCTCCTGCACTCATTTTCTAATCTCCTTTCCTTGAACATCAGCCCATGCAAAATTTGCTTTCAGCAAATGGGCTGATGATTGTAATGCATCAAAGATGCATTGCCCCTACATGTCAAGTTTTCATACAAAACTTGACACTATCCATTGAGTATACATACAACGCAAAAAGGCGCCAAAAGAATGTTTCCATTCTTTTGACACCTTTGTCGATGTAATCATAGCAAACTTTATACTCCAATGCAAGAACTTTTTATCTCTTTTTTGTCCCTTTTTTCGACAATACATACTCCCCAAGTACTATTTTCCTAATTCGTAAAAGGCAACTGCACTGGCGGCTGCCACATTAAGTGAATCCACGCCGTGGCTCATTGGTATGCGCACCGTATAGTCGCACTGTGCCAATGTCTCATCGGCCAGTCCTTCTCCCTCGGTTCCCAGCAGTATCGCAAGTTTATCCACTGCATGAAGTCTTTTGTCATCAATTCCAAGAGAGTCTTCCCGAAGTGCCATGGCAACCGTCTGAAAGCCCATCTGCCGCAATTGTCCCATGTCATTTGGCCAATCGACCGCCTTTTCTCCGATATAGGTCCACGGTATCTGAAATACCGTCCCCATGCTGACACGGATTGCACGGCGATACAGCGGATCACTGCATGCGGGGGTCAGCAACACAGCATCCATATTAAGTGCTGCAGCCGAACGAAAGATTGCCCCTACATTCGTTGGATTCACGACATTCTCAAGCACCGCGATACGCCTTGCGTCCCTGCAGATTTCCTGCGGTGTCCGAAGTTTCGGCCGGTACATGGCACAAAGCATTCCCCGCGTCAGCTTAAAACCTGTCAGTTTTGCCAGCACTTCAAATTCCGCCACATATACCGGAAACTCTTTATTTGTACAGCTGCACATCCGAATGGCTTCTAACGCTTCGCCCTCCGTCTCCAGCTGTCTTTTCTCCATCAGCACAGAAACCGGCACACACCCGGCGTCCAATGCCCGCATGATCACCTTCGGACTCTCTGCAATAAACATCCCTTTTGTAGGGTCTGCACGATTGACAAGCTGATTCTCGGTCAGTCTTGCATACACGTCAAGCTCCGGTGCTTCAAAATTTTGAATTTCTATCACTTTCATCATTTCTGCAGTTTTCATTTACGGCAAATTTTCCCCCATTGTTCCCTCCATGCATGCCGCATATCCTATCTGTTTTCATACAATAACATAAATAAATAACGATGTAAACAATTTTACCAAACTTATGTGTGTATCCATCACTACACATAAACGCCAACCGGAATCAGATATTTCAGGTAACGCATGACCGGAATATAGGCTCCCACATTCCAAAATACCGGACACATGATCACAGCAATTGCCATCATTACAATTCCATATGCGAGAAATCCTTCTGCGCTGGATGGAATTTTTGCATACAACGCCGTCCATATTATAGCATACACAAGAAATATTACAAATGACAGCAGTTCCTGCCCCAGCCCTCTCGACTGTGGAACAAAAAGCAACAGCACAAAGCCGACCACTGCCGGAATCGTCACAGCAGCCAGTTCCTGTACACATGCAAACAAAAAGCGTTCCCTGTTTGGAAAGGCATGCTGTACCCATATCCCTTTCGGCTCATATCTCTTTGCATTCGCAAAATACATAATTCCAAGAAGAAAGATTGCAAATATTCCCTGCACCGGATATGCATCATGATTGTCCTGTACTTTCTTCACTTTCGTATCTACCGGAACAATATCCGTATAAAAAAAATCGCTCTGCAAAAAATCATCGCTTGATTTTTGCATTTTTTCAAGACGCTTTTGATCCTGCGTTGTAAAGATTTCCTTTTCGCTTTGCGTTAACAATTTTCCGCTGTACTCCTTGAAAAAGGCCGCAAAAAATGTTTCTTTTGCAACTTCTCCCTTGGTTGTAAACGGGTTGGCGATATACGTCACACATTTTTTCCAGTTGTCCTGCCGAACCCTTTCTGTGAAATCACTTTGCATAAGAAATCCACATTCCAGTTTGCCGGACTGCACTTCCTTGTACATTTGTTCCTTATCCGGATAAATCACAAATGCAAACTGACTGTGCGAATTTTTCAAATCTTCACACAACGTTCTCTCTATGTTGCCATCCTGTTCACAATACAATCCGATCGTCATCGTTTTCACGGACGGCATGTGGATTCCCTGAACAACCAGCAGAAGCAGAAGCAGCGCGGCTGTCATAAGCCACGCTGTGATCTGTTTTGTATTTCGTTTTAACAAAAGTCCATACCATATGATTACTTTTTGCATACACTCACCATTTCCGTCAAAACCAACTGTTTCCAAAGAGAAGCTCTAAACTGTACCGGTTCAAATGATACAGCGGTGTCCAATGACTGATCTGTTGTACAAATTTTGGCAGATAATCCACCGGGATCAGCATGCCTGATGCCAGCACAATAAAAAGTTCCAACGCCAGCAGCACGAGCATCCCTTCCGTCGATTTTCCTGCGATACAATAGATCAGATGATATCCAACTGCAAACAACAGACAAAACAGGTACAATCCCAACAGAACACGCATGTTCCAGAAAAGGAATGAGATTCCTAAATAATACGTAACGATGCAGCCGATTCCATACGCCAGAAAAGCCAGAAAAAACAACACATTGGTCATCGCCACAATTTTCCCGAAAGCAATCTTTCCTGCTCCCATTCCATACAGGGAAAGCTTCTGCTCCACAACCTTGGTCTCTCCTGTATACAATCTTGCAAAACATAATCCGGTAAATAACAGGACCAGTATCAATCCTGTAGAAAAATAATACTGCTTTTGCTCATATTCCCCAAACGGCGAACAGACAATTGAATCATACAGTCCCGTGCGGGTCAATGCAGTCTTCAGATAATTCGTTGCGACTTTCAGCCCGATATCCTGATAGGCAATCTTTGTGTTGCCATACTGCGCCTGTTCCAACACCGCAGACACACCGGCTTCTGCCGTCCACAGAATCGAGACACCATCCTGCAACAATTCCTGAAACGTCTGCAAACTGACATCCGATTCCTGCGGAACAGCCTGGTGTCCGTCGTCGGCGAGTCCGGCTGCGGAAAG
>OHVU01000527.1_pt1 | contig 11604 bp, 8 predicted proteins | sample 1579551 | NCBI WGS metagenome assembly OHVU01 (sample SAMEA3882520, study PRJEB24775) | human gut metagenome | biome: human-associated habitat; feature: intestine environment; material: feces | place: Netherlands | collected 2009/2010 | reverse complement strand
AGGGAAATTCCGGCGATGCCTGCAAGATCAAAAGTTATGACCTGAATTATCAAAGTATTAAGGGCTACGGCCTGATGAACTGGTAACAGACTTTGTGGAAAGGAGTGAACGGTTATGGCAAAAAACAAAATTGAACGTATCGACCAGGAAATTGAGAAAACCCGTGAGAAGATTGCGGAATATCAGGAAAAGCTCAAGACCCTGGAAGCACAGAAAACGGAGGCAGAGAATCTGGAAATCGTTCAGATGGTTCGTGCGTTACGCATGACTCCAGCACAGCTGAACGCTATGCTTTCCGGTGGAATGAACCACGGCAGAGATACAGCACTGTCGGAATCAAATAATCAGGAGGCTACCGCTTATGAAGAATAAAAGAATTTGCAAAACACTTTCCGCCCTTTGCCTGACAATGGTTGTGGCATTTGGCTTTACGATCCCTGCTTTCGCACAGGGGTCAGAACAGGCTCCGGCGGCACCGGCAGAGGATTCTACCAATGACAGCAATGTGATTGTGGAAGAAACAGAACCGGCACCGGCACTTACACCGGAGGGGAATGCGGCATTGGTGGATGATTTTGGAGGCAATAAGCAGCTTATTACTGTTACGACCAAAGCTGGAAATTACTTTTACATCTTGATTGATAGGGCGAATGAGGACAAGGAGACTGCTGTTCACTTTCTGAATCAGGTGGACGATGCAGACCTTGCGGCGCTGATGGAAGATGGAAAACCCAAAGAGGAGATGCCTGCGGTATGCAGCTGTTCAACAAAATGTGAAGCAGGGGCAGTCAATACGGCCTGCCCGGTCTGCGCAACTGATAAGAGTAAATGTACGGGCAAAGCACCGGAACCTCCGGCAGAAACATCGGAGCCGGAAAAAGAGAAGCCTGCCGGATTGAACCCGGCTGCGCTGGCCCTTTTGCTGGCTCTGCTTGGTGGCGGTGGCGTATTTGCCTACTTGAAGCTCGTTAAGAATAAGCCTAAGACCAAGGGCAATGACAGTCTGGACGATTATGATTATGGTGAGGAAGATTCCGAGGAATGGGAAACCGAAGATGAGGAAGTCCTTGAGGATGGTTTTGAGGGTTCTGACCCTAATGAGGAACGCGATAGAGCAGATTGAACCATTTGAGCGTAGCGTATTTCAAATCATTGCGGGATAAGGGACAGAGGACAGGGAGAAATTCCTGTCCTCTGCTGCTCTACTCACTCTCTTACTGTAAATCCACACCCAAAATCAGCACATGGTCAAAGAAAGGAGGACCTCACAATGAACACCTGGAACTGGTTATTACACTTTCTGATTATTTTTGATCTGGTCGCCTTCGGAATTTACTTTGGAGGAGACATTCTTTTCACTGCTATAAGCAAAGTTCAAAAAAAGTCAAAGAAGAACGATGACTTGGATCTTTATGATTTTGAAATTGAGACCGCACCCCAAAAACGCTCTTTATGTGTGGACTCAATCCGAATGCTTTATTCTGGTGAGATAGATGAATTTGTGGAAAAGGAACTGTTGCCTGATGCAGCGGAGACCATGAACGCTTTATCTGAAGCTGAAAAAACAGCAGTTAGCCTGTTACTAAAAGCTTATATCGGTTTTTTGAGCGAAGAAGCAACGGTAGATGAACAAAGTTTTCCCATGGTTAAGGAACTGTTGTCTTATACACAGGGCAGCAAAGAAGATGGTGAAAAAGATGCCATAGATTGTCTGATGGAAGATACGGTCAGCAGAACCCACAGACATCGAGAATATTACAACAATTATCAACGCTATCAACTGATGCAGGTGGATAAAGAGCGTGTGATTATGGCCTGCAATATCATAATCAATGATTTGATTGGCAGGTTGTACCGATATGATTATCGCTTTGGCTATGACATTACACTTGCCTCAGAACACAGCATTGCAAAAAAACTGTCTGATAATTGGCAGAATGAATGGGAGGTTGAAGATTATGAAGCTGGTGATTGCTGAAAAACCATCGGTTGCACAAAGTCTGGCTGCGGTAATCGGTGCAACTGCTCGTAAGGACGGGTATCTGGAGGGTAACGGCTGGCGTGTCAGCTGGTGCGTGGGCCATCTGGCCGGTCTTGCGGATGCAGACAGCTATGACCCCAAGTATGCCAAGTGGCGATATGATGACCTGCCTATTCTGCCGGAGCATTGGCAGATGGTGGTGGGAAAGGATAAGAAAAAGCAGTTTGATATTCTCAAAAAGCTGATGAATGCCCCGGATGTGACGGAGGTGGTAAATGCCTGCGATGCCGGACGCGAGGGCGAGCTGATCTTCCGCAGCGTCTATGAGCTGGCAGGCTGCCAAAAGCCGATGAAAAGGCTCTGGATTTCTTCGATGGAGGACTCCGCCATAAGGGAGGGCTTTGCAAACCTGCGCCCAGGTGTAGATTATGATGGACTTCGGGATGCTGCTCTCTGCCGTGCCAAGGCCGACTGGCTGGTGGGGATCAATGCCACAAGGCTTTTTTCCGTGCTGTATCACCGCACCCTCAACATCGGGCGCGTGATGTCCCCAACGCTGGCGCTTATTGTCCAGCGAGAAGCTGAGATCGACACCTTTAAGCCGGTTCCCTTTTATACCGTGGCGCTGGAGCTGCCCGGTCTTACCGTATCCGGGGAGCGCATGGCGGATAAGGCTGCTGCTGAGCAGCTGAAAGAAGCCTGTCAGGGTGCAAATGTCACAATCAAAAAGGTGGAGTGCAAGGAAAAGTCCGAAAAGCCGCCTGCCCTCTATGACCTGACTACTCTGCAAAGAGATGCCAACCGCCTGCTTGGATTTACAGCCCAGCAGACCCTGGACTATCTGCAAAGCCTGTATGAAAAGAAGCTCTGCACCTATCCCCGTACTGACAGCCGCTATCTGACCGGTGATATGGCAGACAGCCTGCCGGTGCTGGTGAATCTGGTTGCCAATGCTATGCCGTTTCGCAAAGGGATCGCCATTACCTGTGATCCGCAGACGGTCATCAACGATAAGAAAGTAACCGACCACCACGCAGTAATCCCTACCAGAAATCTCAAGGATGCAGACCTTTCTGCCCTTCCTGCGGGAGAAAAAGCGGTGCTGGAGCTGGTGGCCCTGCGTCTGATGTGCGCCGTAGCCCAGCCCCATATCTATTCGGAAACCGTTGTGATTGCAGCGTGTGCCGGTGGGGAGTTTACCACAAAAGGAAAAACGGTGAAGCACCCCGGATGGAAAGCACTGGAGGACGCTTACCGTGCCAAAATGAAGGATGCAGAGCCGAAAAAAGAGGGCGCAGAGAAAGCCCTGCCGGAGCTGACCGAAGGACAGACCCTTTCGGTTGCTGCTGCAATCATCAAAGAAGGCAAAAGCAGTCCTCCTCAGCGCTTTACGGAGGACACCCTATTGTCCGCGATGGAGACTGCCGGAAAAGAGGATATGCCGGAGGATGCCGAGCGAAAAGGTCTGGGGACACCGGCCACCCGTGCCGGTATTTTGGAAAAGCTGGTATCTGCCGGTTTTCTGGAACGAAAAAAGAGCAGGAAAACGGTGCAGCTTCTCCCTTCCCACGATGCAGTTTCCCTGATCACAGTGCTGCCGGAACAACTGCAATCGCCGCTTCTGACTGCCGAGTGGGAGTACCGACTGGGCGAGATCGAGCGCGGGCAGCTTGCCCCGGAGGAGTTTCTGGACGGGATCAGCACCATGCTGAAAGATCTGGTGGGGACTTATCAGGTCATCAAGGGAACTGAGTACCTGTTCACTCCGCCCCGTGAGGTGGTGGGCAAATGCCCTCGCTGCGGCGGTGAAGTTGCAGAACTGCAAAAAGGCTTCTTCTGTCAGAATGATTCTTGCAAATTTGCAATCTGGAAAAACAACAAATGGTGGGCTGCCAAGAAAAAACAGCCGACCAAGGCTGTGGTGTCTGCACTGCTGAAAGATGGCCGTGTCCGTGTGACGGGCCTATATTCGGAGAAAACCGGAAAGACCTACGATGCCGCTGTGGTTTTGGAGGATGATGGACAGTACGCCAACTTCAAGCTGGAATTTGACCAGCGGAAAGGAGGCAGCCGATGAAGCTCTCTTTAGTGGAACGGGAAACCATTCTCCTCTATAACCAGGCAGAACCAATGGCTGAGGTCTACACCCACGATCCCCGTCTGATGGAGAAGCTGGAACTGCTGGCAAAAAAGCACCCCGACCAGATCACCCGAAAGGACGCCCATAACTTTACCGTCCCCAAGCGGTGTGTATCAGTCCGGGAGCCATACAGCGCCGAGCGTCGCAAAGCTGCCAGTGAGCGTGCGAAAGCTGCCGGATACCAGCCTCCTGTGAGAAAGCCCAGCAGTTAAAGGCACATGGCAGAGAATGTATTTGAAGCAGTCAAGCTGTCAGTCAGCACCAGAGAAGCGGCAGAGTTTTATGGGATAAAAGTCAGGCGAAATGGCATGGCCTGCTGTCCTTTTCACGATGATAAGAACCCCAGCATGAAGGTAGACCAGCGATTCCACTGCTTTGGCTGCGGTGAAGATGGGGATGTGATCGACTTTACCGCAAAGCTCTTTGACCTCTCCCCAAAAGAAGCGGCGGAGAAACTGGCACAGGACTTTGGCCTGATCTATGACGGTCAGGCCCCTCCCCGCAGGAGATATGTCCGGCAAAAAAACGAGGCACAGAAGTTTCGGGAGGATCGACAGCGCTGTTACCGCGTACTGTCCGATTACTACTATCTGCTGAAAAAATGGGAAGCCGACCGTTCTCCCAGGACACCGGAGGAAGAACCGCACCCCCGTTTTGTGGAAGCAATCCAGAAGAAAGCCTATGTAGAGTACCTGCTGGACCTTTTTCTTTATGAAAGTGAAGAAGAACAAAAGGCATGGATTGCAGAACACACAGCAGAAATCACACACTTGGAAAGGAGATTGAAAATCATGGCTGAGAACAAACCCACCAACCGAGAACGGCTAAGGGAAATCACAGATGGCATCGAGCAGGGCATCAAAGAACTGTTTGAGAGTGAAAAGTATATGCGCTATCTGTCCGTCATGTCCCGCTTCCACCGCTATTCGGTAAACAACACCATGCTCATCTATATGCAGAAGCCGGACGCCACATTGGTAGCCGGATACAATAAGTGGAAAGACCAGTTTGAGCGTCATGTAAAAAAGGGCGAGCATGGCATTACCATCATCGCTCCCACACCGTATAAGAAGAAAATCGAGGAGCAGAAGCTGGACCCGGATACCAAGGCTCCGATTCTGGATAAAGACGGAAAGATCGTCACAGAGGAAAAAGAAATCGAAATCCCCATGTTTCGTCCGGTCAAGGTCTTTGATGTAAGCCAGACCGACGGGAAACCTTTGCCGGAGCTTGCTTCCTCCCTTTCCGGCAATGTGCCAAATTATGAGGCATTCATGGAGGCCCTGCGCCGCAGCGCACCGGTGCCGATTACTTTTGAAGCAATGGCTGCTGATACGGACGGCTATTTTTCTGCCGATCATCAGAAAATCGCCATTCGTCAGGGCATGAGTGAGGTACAGACGGTTTCGGCCACAGTACACGAGATTGCCCACAGCAAGCTCCACAATCAGAAAAAGATTCAGATTGCCAATGACGAGCAATATCAGGAGATCGAGCTGTTTGATAAACCCGGTCTGTTCTCCAATGGGCGGATTGTCCGTGATAATCTGCCGGAGGGCGTTTATTGCTATGACCTGCGCGGTTCTGACTACGACCCCGGAGAGCCGGTCTGTGTAGAAGAACAAGTAGTTGTAAACCATGCAGGTTCCGTTCTGCTGACAGAGCCGCTGGAGCTGGCGGAAGATGGACGCCTGATGCTGACCGAGGAAGAAGGGCTGAATTTTGTTGGCGGCTTTTCTACCCTCACCCAGTTTTTGCAAGAACAGAGGAAAGACCGCCACACGGAGGAAGTGGAGGCTGAAAGCATCTCCTATGCGGTCTGCAAATATTTTGGCATTGAGACCGGAGAAAACAGCTTCGGCTATATTGCAAGCTGGAGTCAGGGCAAGGAACTGAAAGAGCTGAGAGCCAGTTTGGAGACCATCAATAAGACCTCCGGCACTTTGATCTCTGACATTGAGCGCCACTATAAGGAAATATGCAAAGAGCGTGGGATTGATCCCCATGCAAAGGCAGAGCCGGAAACCGCCCCGATAGAGCAGCCAACCGGCAATCTGACTTACTATGTGGCAGAGTGCATGGAGTTTTCAAACCTTGGAGAATATCACGATAACCTGTCTTTGGAGGAGGCGGTCCGCATCTATCAGGAAATTCCGGCAGAGCGAATGAACGGGGTCAAAGGGATTGGGTTTGAGCTGAAAGATGGAAGCGACTATGAAGGACCGTTTCCGATTTTGACCGGACAGACCATTGACCTGGACACCATTCAGGCAATCGACTATTACCGTGATAATCCGTTGGTGCAAAAAGCGGTAAAGGAACTGGCTGCGGCCATGCCGGAAATGGAAGTGCTGGGGGCGGATGCCAACCAGCAGGAGGCTTTGTTTCTGATTGACGATGCCACCTATCTTCATATCCAGTCCTGTGACAGCGGCTGGGACTATACCCTTTACGATGCCGCATCCATGAAAGAGCTGGATGGTGGTCAGCTGGATATGCCGGAGCTTTCCCGCAAAAATGCAGTTCTCCAGATTTGTGATGACAACAATCTGGACAGCACTTCGCTCAGACACGCTCCTATGTCCATGATTGAGACCTTGCAGGAAGCGGCCTATCAGCAAATGCAGGCAGAGACCAGTCAGATGATTGCTTCTTCCCAGTTGCCGGAGGCACAGGAGCAGGCACTGGATGAATACCCCATGCCTGATGAGCAGGTCTCCACACCGGATATGCAGGAATACGGCTACTCCTATGATGGGATGCTCCCTGTTACCAGAGAACGGGCGCTGGAACTGGATGCCGCCGGTTTGACCGTCTATGTGCTGCATGAGGACAATACGGAGAGCATGGTGTTTGACCCGCAGGAAATCATGGATCATGGCGGTCTTTTTGGCGTGGACCGTGAGGAATGGGAGAAAAGCCCTCAGTTCCACGAAAAGGTCATGGAGCGTCAGGAACATCAGCAGGAACGCGAACAGGCATTTCTCTCTCAGAACAGAGATTGCTTTGCCATCTATCAGGTAAGTCGTGACGATCCGCAGAATGTGCGCTTTATGAATCTGGATTGGTTAAAGTCCCATGACATTTCCATAGACCGCAGCAATTATGACCTCATTTACACAGCTCCTCTGAGGGAGTCTGGCACGGTGCCGGAGCAGCTGGAAAAACTCTATCAGCAATTCAATCTGGAAAAGCCCGTGGACTTTCACAGTCCCTCCATGAGTGTCAGCGACATCGTTGCGATCAGACAGGACGGTAAGGTATCCTGTCATTACTGTGACAGTGTTGGTTTTACCCAGATCCCCGGATTCCTGCCGGAAAATCCGCTGAAAAATGCGGAGATGGCCGTGGAGGACGATTACGGCATGATCGACGGTATCATCAACAATGGCGCAAAAGAGCCTACGGTGGCAGAGCTGGAACAGCAGGCCCGAAGCGGTCAGCCCATTTCCCTGATGGATCTGGCTGCCGCTGCCCATCGGGAGGAACGGGAAAAGAAAAAGTCCGTCATGGAGCAGCTGAAAAGCCAGCCCAAGGCAGAACACAAAAAGACAGCACCCAAAAAGAGTGCGGAAAGGGAGATTTGATATGGGAAACTTTACTTTTGAGGAAATGAACCTGATGTGCATTTACAATACCGGCAGCCGCACCGGGCTGATTGACAGTTTGCGTGAGATGCGCGGCGAGCTTTCGCCGGAGGAAACGGAGCTGAGAGAGTTGACCGACAGCGCCCTTACGAAGCTCTGTGCGATGACCGATGAGAAGTTTGCCGAACTGGAGCTGTACCCGGATTTTGACCAGTAAACAACATAACCGCAGGGATGGGGTGGCGATCTGCCACCCCGCCTTTTTACCCCAAAATTGAAAGGAGGACAGAACACTATGCCAACCAAAGCTGAACTATATGCGCAGATGGCGGACAAGGTGGCAACACAGCTCACGGGGAGCTGGCAGGAATGGGCAGGGTTTCTCACTACTGCTTCCCGCCTTTACAAGTACCCGTTCCATGAGCAGCTGATGATCTATGCCCAGCGACCGGACGCCACCGCCTGTGCGGAGTACGATTTGTGGAATGAAAAGATGGGACGTTATGTAAGGCGCGGTTCCAAGGGAATCGCTCTGGTGGATGATTCCGGGGACAGACCTCGCCTGCGTTATGTCTTTGACATTTCCGACACCGGAACCCGTGAACATTCCCGCACTCCCTGGCTGTGGCAGTTGGAGGAGCGCCATCTGGATTCCGTGCAGGCCATGCTGGAGCGCACCTATGATGTTTCCGGTGATGACCTTGCCGGACAGCTCACCGAGGTAGCCGGAAAACTGGCTGAGGAATACTGGACGGAGCATCAGCAGGACTTCTTCTATATCGTTGACGGTTCCTTTTTGGAGGAATATGATGAGTATAACATCGGAGTGCAGTTTAAGGCAGCAGCCACCGTCAGCATCACTTACGCTTTGATGTCCCGCTGCGGACTGGAGCCGGAACGCTACTTCGACCACGAAGATTTCATGGCAATCTTTGATTTCAACACCCCGTCCACCATCGGGGCGCTGGGAACAGCGGTCAGCCAGATCAACCAGCAGGTGCTGCGGCAGATCGGCGTTACCGTCCGAAATGCAGAGCGCGAAGCCAACCAAGAAAGGAGCAAACAAGATGAACAATCCCATGACCTATATCCAGAACGGAGACTATCTGATTCCCGACCTGAAGCTGAGCCAGCAGCCGGAGAAACCCCTGGGCAAGTACGGCAGGATGAGGAAAACCTACCTGAAGGAACATCGTCCCATCCTCTACAACCAGATGTTGCTGAGCGAGAAGCTGTACCCGCACCTTCTGGAGATCGACGAGACCGCCCAGAGCAGACTGGAGCAGATGATGCCCCAGCTGGCGAAGGAAGCGGGAGCCACCGAGGAACTGAAAGCCAGCGATCCCATGAAGTGGGTGGGGCTGATGAACACCTGCAAAGCTCAGGCCGAGGAAATCCTGATGGCGGAGCTTATCAACAGCTGACCCTAAACCTGTTCCTCTCCGAAGCGGAACAGATCCAATCCATAGATGAAGCAGAGAATGTAGCGCATACATCCTCTGCTTTTTCTTTTGCCCAGGAAGAAATCGACCACTTCCTTCTGCTTGGTAGCAATACCGATGAAGCCCGAAAAGTCGTAGCGCTGGAATATATGAAGCAGAAGCCGTTGGAAGAAATCGTTCAGACCTTAAAGCAGGTCTATCACGGCGGCTATGGTCTGAAAGAAGATAGCGGGAATATCTGTGCGTGGTATGCCGAGGACGGTATCCACCTTGCCAAAGGTTCCTCTGCCATTGACAGCCCCAGAGCGCAGATCGTTTCTTGGGAAACGGTTGCCGAGCGCATTGGAGAACTGCTTGAAAATGGTCGGTTCGCAACTAATGTGGAACTGGTAGAAGCATCCGGATATGAGCGTCAGAAGTTGGCAGAATCCCTGTGGCATCTTTATCACGATTTGAGTGAAGAAGCCCGTTCCAGCAACTATCTGGCAATTCTTCATCAGGAACCGTTTCGTGGTTTCCCTGACGAAACCGCAGACTTGGCTGAAAAGTTGGATGACCCTCGTTTCCACGCAACCTTGGTACAGCAGTATTCGGAATTTAGAAAAACCCTTGCGGAAAATCCCGATCTGCTTCGTTTTCACTATCACAAGCTGAATCTCATTCAGAAACAGCTGTATGAGTTGAATATGCCTTTGCGTGAGTATCAGACCGATATGATGCAGATGCCCCTTGTCCGCCAGTTCATTACGGATGATGAAGTCAATGCAGACTTGACCCGTGGAAGCGGCTTTTCCGGTGGTAAAGCCCGTATTTATAACTACTGGCAGGAGAATCATTCTGCCAAGGAAAAGATGGACTTCCTGAAGCATGAATACGGAACCGGTGGTCATTCCCATGCCTGCTCTGGTGCAACGCACAGCGGTCAGGATCACGATGCCAAGGGTGTTGCTTACACCAAGAGCGGTTGCGATAAATTGCAGATGTCCTGGGCGCAGGTGGTGCAGAGAATCGACGGTCTGATACGAAAGGGACGCTACCTCAGCCCGGAGGAAGAAGCGGAACGACAGGCTATCGAAGAAGCTAAAACTGATCCGTTGGAAGATGTTTATGACCGTTTCGCAGTGATTGATACCGAGGATGGCGAGTATGCGATCTGGGATAATCAGACCGATGACTACTATGTAGACCCGGAAGGCGTTACGGAATACTTCACGGACGAATGGCTTGCCAATGACTATTTGGAGGAAGTTCGTCAGTCCGTAGCTGCGATGGAGTCGGTTCAGCCAGAAGCGCCTGTGGCAGAGCCTGCCGAAGTTGTGGAAGCATCTGCTTCCGAGGAACCGAAATGGAATTATCAGGTCGGTGACACGGTATATCTGGACGATACAGCTTTCCGTGTGGAGCAGATCACGGACAGAGAAGTTCAGCTGCGTATCCCATCTTCCGTGCCGAGAATCGTGAGAATTTCGAGCGTATGCTCTCTCAGGACGAAAGAAACCATGCGGTAAGGGTTGATGCCCAAACCGAAGAAAAGCCCGTTACAGAGGATTTTCTGGGCAAAACCGAACCGAGGGACTACACCCCTGAGTATCAGCTGTTAGACCGTCTGCGTATGGACTGCGAATACTTCCTTGGTGCAGGACAGCACAGCGAAAAGCATCTGTGGGCAGGCAACCGCCATGCACAGATTGCCAAGATGCGTGAGCTGTATGAAATGATTCCCGACAAACCAGAATGGCTGACACCTGAGATGATTAACAGCTACGAGGAGCGCATGGCTCCCCGCTATCTGGTTGCCGCCTACCATCACTTTGAAAACGGCTTCGATGATAAACTGGACTACTACACTCTGGAAGAAGCGGAAAAAGCTGCCCAGGGCTATGTGGACGGAACCATGGAGGATGACGGATTCAAGTACGATGGTGCTGCCGTTTACGATCAGCAGGAGCATAAGTGCATCCGTATCTATGGGGACTACCCTGACGAAAAGGCACACGCACAGGTCAGAGCCAGTGCGGAACCCGAACAGCAGGAACCGGAACACTTCATCGATCATTTTTATGTTGCCGAGGACATTCAGAAGCGGGGTGCGCTGGACATCAAGGAATACAGTTCCTTTGATGATGCCCTGCGAGCCTACTATGCACTTCCTGACACGCAGAGAAAAGCCCTGGGTGCAATGAATACCAGAGATCTGCCGGGTAGTCTGGACTTCGTACAGTGCGTAGATGGAAAGGACACCATCATTCAGGATTATGCCCAGGTGGACGGATGGCAGAATGCCGAAGTCATGGACATTATCGCTCAGCTTGAGCAGTCCATCACCACCAGAGAAATCCCACCTGTTCCTGCGGTGAACTTCCACATCACGGATGACAACATCGGTGAAGGTGGACCGAAGCAGAAATTCGCAAGAAACATCGCAGCCATTGAAACTCTGTTCAAACTGGAAAG
>OHVU01000521.1_pt1 | contig 11676 bp, 10 predicted proteins | sample 1579551 | NCBI WGS metagenome assembly OHVU01 (sample SAMEA3882520, study PRJEB24775) | human gut metagenome | biome: human-associated habitat; feature: intestine environment; material: feces | place: Netherlands | collected 2009/2010 | reverse complement strand
AATGAAACCTTGGGAAGATGCACTTGATATGGAGAAGCTTCTTGAGAAGAAAGATCCTGTGTGCTTCGTTCAATATGAAGGACTTAAGAACAACATAGGACAGTTGTATAAGATGACTCTAGCAGATGGAGTTGAAAAATGTTTCTGTCATGGTGATACATATAAGCCAAACTGGATGATAAGACCAGATGGAAGTGTTATACTTATTGACTGGGAGTATTCTGGATATTCTGACCCGGGAATTGATGTTGGATATTATGTGGTTGATGCCATGTATGATTTTGATAAGGCTGAGGAATTCATAAAGGAATACCTTCAGGAAGATTATAATGAGACAACAAGATTTCATTATATGGCATATGTTGCTATTATTGCGTACTACTGGTTTGTATGGGCTATGTACAGGGAATCATGTGGTGCAGACATGGGAGAGGCATTGGAGAACTGGCGAGACATGGCAGTTAAATATGCTGAGTACCTTTTGAAATAAATAATATTAAAAGGACACTGTATTATGTAAGAACAGTGTCCTTTTTTTGTGTGCAAAACATGTAAAATTTATATTGGGTATGTAAAAAAAGTATATCGGATATGTAAAAACACCTTTCAATAATTGATAATAAGTGATATGATTAATTATTATATTGGATGACTCTGACACAATCAATAAAATCTTCAAAAGAGGAGTTATTTATGGAAATATTATCGACAGCCTTAGGTTATGTAATGAATTTTTGTTACAAATTACTGCATGATTATGGATTGGCAATTATATTATTCACTTTGATAAGTAAGATTGTTCTCTTACCTGTATCAATCTGGGTACAGAAGAATTCAATTAAAATGGTTAAGATGCAGCCTGATATTAACAGGATTCTTATTAAGCATTATGGGGATAAGGATGAGATAGCAGAGGAACAGTCTAAGCTTTATAAAAAAGAAAAATATAATCCACTGGCATCACTTATACCTCTTATTATACAGATAATACTTCTGCTGGGAGTTGTTGCAGTTATCAAAGACGGAATTAATGAAGGTGTTGCGAACATGAAGTTCTGTGGCTATGACCTTACATGGATTACTACAAAACAGTGGGGATTATCAATAATAACACCAATTATAGCAGGTGTCTCAGCATGGCTTTTATGTGTTGCACAGAATGCAAGTAACGTATTACAGGCAGAACAGAGTAAGCTTAATAAGTATGGTATGATGATATTTTCAGTAGGTCTGTCGTTATATTTAGGATGCTTTGTATATGCAGGAGTAGCTCTTTACTGGACTGCCAGCAACATATTTGCAATTCTTCAGTTATATCTTCTTAACTGGGCGATTAATCCTAAGAATTATGTTGATTATGAGGCTCTTGAGGAAACTAAGAAAGAACTTGCAGAGATTGAAGCTCTTGGTACGAAAAAAGGTAAAAGAAACAAAGAAGATATTAAGAGAGAAAAAGCTGATTATAAAAAGTTTTTCTCTGTTGTTAATAAACATCTTGTCTTCTATTCAGAGGGTTCAGGTTTTTATAAGTATTTTAAAGGGATAATTGAATACATACTTAATAATACGAATATTACAATCCATTATGTAACAAGTGATCCAGATGATCAGATATTCAGAATTGCAGAAAAAGAAAGTAAGATTAAACCTTATTATATAGGGGAAAAGAAACTTATAACACTTATGATGAAGATGGATGCAGACGTTGTTGTTATGACTATGCCTGATATTGAGAATTATCACATTAAAAGAAGTTATATCAGAAAAGATATTAATTATGTTTATGTTCCTCATGGCATGGACAGCCTTAATATGACAATGCGAACTGGTTCGATGGATCATTATGATTCTGTATTATGTACAGGAAAAATTCAGAAAGAAGAAATAGAAAAAACAGAAGAAGTGTATAATCTTCCTAAGAAGGAGCTTGTTGAGTGGGGATATTCATTGCTTGATGAGATGCGTGAGGATTATGCAAAGATGCCAAAGAAGGAAAATGATATTAAGTCAATACTTATTGCTCCATCATGGCAGAAAGATAATATTGTAGACAGTTGTCTTGAGGACATACTTGATAATCTTAAGGGACATGGTTATAAGATTACAGTCCGACCACACCCACAGCATGTAAGACATATGCCTGAGAAGATGGAAGGACTTAAAGAATGATACAGATATAGAGATTCAGACCGATTTTTCATCAAACAGTACTGTTTTTGAGGCAGATCTTATGATTACAGACTGGTCAGGTATAGCATATGAATATGCTTATACTACATGTAAACCGGTTCTTTTCATTGATACACCAATGAAGATAATGAATCCTGAATACAAAAAGATTGGAATTGAGCCACTTAATATATGGATGAGATATGAAATCGGGCGTGTACTTAAGCTTGATGAAATTGATAAGACAGCTGATACAGCAGCAAAGATGCTGGCAGCTTCTGATACATATAAGGACAGCATAGACCGATTTGTTAAAGAATATGTGTATAATCTTGGCAGTAGTGCATCAGTTGGAGCTAAATATATTATTCAGGAAATTCAAAAAGCAATTAAAAGACATAAGGAACAAGAGTAGAGTCGGATTATAGGAGGGGATTATGCAGGCAATTATTTTAGCAGCAGGAATGGGAAAGCGTTTAAAAGAACTTACCCAGAATAATACCAAATGTATGGTAAAGGTTAATGGAGTATCGCTTATAGACAGGCTTTTGCATCAGCTTGAGAAACAACATCTCTCAAGAATAGTGATTGTTGTGGGCTATGAAGGACAGAAACTGATTGATTATATAGCGACATTGGGAATTAAGACACCAATTTCATATGTTGACAATGCGGTATATGATAAGACAAACAATATTTATTCACTTGCACTGGCAAAGAATTATCTTATGGAAGAAGATACTCTGCTTTTTGAATCAGATGTAATTATTGAGGATTCTGCAATTGATGAACTTGTAAAAGATCCGAGAGATACACTTGCCATGGTAGATAAATATGAGAGCTGGATGGATGGTACATGTGTAAAGCTTGACGAATATGATAATATTGTTGCATTTGTTCCAGGAAAGAGCTTTGATTTTAAGGAAAAAGAGGAATACTATAAAACTGTAAATATCTACAAATTCAGCAAACATTTTTCACAGGATATATATGTTCCTTTCCTTGAGGCATATTGTAGTGCATTGGGAGAAAATGAATATTATGAACAGGTTCTTAGAGTTATAACGATGCTGGACACACCTGGAATTAAAGGTATGAGATTATCAGGTCAGAAATGGTATGAAATAGATGATGAACAGGATCTTGATATAGCAACGACACTTTTTGCTCCGGATGATGAGACAAGAATTAACCTTATGCATAAAAGATATGGAGGATTCTGGAGATATCCGGGATTGTTGGATTTCTGTTATCTTGTTAATCCTTATTATCCGCCTAAAAAGCTTAAGGATGAACTGCGTGCAAGCTTTGATACACTTTTGACAGAATATCCTTCAGGTATGGGAGTTAATTCTTTACTTGCAGCTAAGAATTTTGGTGTTCATAAAGACAACATAATAGTTGGAAATGGAGCAGCAGAACTTATTAAGTCACTTATGGAAAGCTTTTCTGGAAAGACAGGCGTTATCAGACCTACATTTGAAGAATATCCTAACAGATATTCTGTTGAAGACGAAGTGGTATTTACACCGTCAAATGATAATTATACATATTCAGTTGAAGAACTGATAGAGTTCTATACATGCAACAAAGTAGATAATATTATTATTATTAATCCTGATAATCCATCTGGTAATTATCTGAAAAAAGAAGAAATTATAAGATTAATAAAATGGACAGACGGTCAGGGAATAAAGCTGGTGGTTGATGAGTCGTTTGCTGATTTCTCAGATGAACCGGATAATTCTCTTATAGAACAGAAATTTATCGAAACATATAGAAGATTATATGTTATGAAAAGTATATCTAAATCATACGGTGTACCGGGACTGAGGCTTGGAATCCTTGTTTCCTCAGATACAGAAGCGATTGCAGCAATGAAAAAAGATGTTGCAATATGGAATATTAATTCATTTGGTGAGTATTATCTTCAGATTGCAGAAAAGTATAAGAAAGATTATGCAGCTGCAATGGATAAATTCCGCGTAGAAAGAAAAAGGTTCTATAATGAACTGGAGCAGATATCTGGTATAAGAGTTATCCCATCACAGGCTAATTATTTTATGATTGAGATAACTAATGGAATGACAGCAAAAGAACTTATGATAAAACTGTTTAAGAATCATTATCTGCTTATAAAGGATCTTACATCAAAATTACATGATGGAAAACAGTATATAAGAATTGCAATCAGAAATGATGTAGATAACAACAAGATGATTGAAGCATTAAAAAAAGAACTTAATTAAAAAGGAGATAAGAAGTAATGTTGACATTATTAAATTTAAATGTAGCAGGTTACATTGACCCATCTGTTATGACTTATGCCATTCAGGCTATTGCCGGAGTGATAATTGCTGTTGGTGCATTTCTTGGTATTTATTTAAGAAAGGCAAAGAAAAAGCTTAATAACAAGCTTGGAATTGATGAAAACAGAAACAAGGAAGTTGAGACAGATGATATTGTTATCAACGAATCAAAATAATAAATTCATTTTCAGGACGCCGTTTATATACGGCGTCTTTTTCTTGATTTGTTATTGATAAAAGTATAAAATAATATGGCGTTATATCAATAAAAACAGTGAGGTAATTATGAGTAACAATACAGATAATAATATGCAGGAAACTAAGCCGGATATATTTGATAAGATTATGCATCTGCCGGGTCTGAGGGTGTTTGAACCATTGTATAAGAAGTATAAGGAAGTACTTTTGTATCTTTTCTTTGGAGTACTTACAACAGTGGTGAGTATAGGTTCATATGCATTCTTTAATGTTGCACTTGGAATTAATGAGCTTATTGCAAATGTTATATCATGGGTGCTTGCAGTACTTTTTGCATTCTTTACTAACAGGATATGGGTGTTTGCAGCACCAACTAAGACTGTGGAAGAATTTATGAAACAGTTAGTTTCATTTGCAGGTGGAAGAGTATTAACTCTTGTAATTGAGGAGATAATTCTTCTTGTATTCATTACAATGCTGCATTTCAACAGTATGTTAATAAAGTTTATTGCGCAGGTAGTTGTAATTATACTTAATTATGTTATAAGCAAGCTGCTTGTATTCAGAAAAGATAAGAATAAGAAGTAAAAGGAGAAGGTAATGGAAAAGAATGTATTAGAGTTTCTTGAAAACTCACAGAGAATGTATGGGGAAAAGACAGCATGTGCGGACATGAATAATGAACTTACTTATACACAGCTTATGAATCAGGCAAAGTTCATAGGAAGCTGCCTTTCGCTTAAGATTAAGCCTACACAGGGAGTTCCTGTGTATATGGATAAGACATGTAATACATTATCTTTATTTATGGGAATTGTGTATGCAGGCGGATATTACTGTATGCTTGATACAACTCATCCGGTTGAGAGAATTAATCTTATATTAGATACGATTCAGGCAGATATTCTGGTTGTGGATAATAAGTCAGCCAAGAAAGCAGAAAAGCTCGGATTTCAGGGCGAGATTATTAATCTTGACGAATTGCTTGAAGAGTATGACGGACAGGTTGTGGATTCAGAGGCTCAGGAGAGACTGGAAAAGATAAGAGAACAGGCACTTGATACAGATCCATTGTATTCAATATTTACATCAGGGTCGACAGGTGTTCCTAAAGGAGTTATAGTTAATCACCGTTCAACAATAGATTTTATTGACTGTTTTACAGAGCTGTTTAATATTACAGAAAAGGATGTTATCGGAAATCAGGCACCTTTTGACTTTGATGTATCAGTTAAGGATATATATTCAAGTTTAAAGACAGGCGCAACCTTACAGCTTATTCCTAAGATGTGCTTCTCATTTCCAACCAAGCTGCTTGATTTCCTTGATGACAGAAAGGTTACAACTATTATATGGGCTGTATCAGCGTTATGTATTGTAACAACTCTTAATGGATTCGAGTATAAGAGACCATCTTCACTTAACAAGATTATGTTCAGCGGAGAGGTTATGCCTATAAAGCATCTTAATGCATGGAGAGTGCAGTATCCGGATGCAATGTTTGTTAATCTTTACGGACCAACAGAGATAACATGTAATTGTACATATTATATTATTGACAGGGAGTTTGGTCTTGACGAGAAGCTTCCGATGGGAAAGCCATTTGCCAATGAAAGAGTATTCCTGTTAGATGATGAGGATAAGCTTGTTGATGCAGGCAGACCAGGCGAGTTAGGAGAAATATGTGTATCTGGAACAGCTGTAACTATGGGGTATCTGCGTAATCCTGAAAAGACAGCAGCAGCATTTGTACAGAATCCTCTTAATGACAGATATCTGGAAACTATATACCGCACAGGTGATCTTGGTTACTATAGTGAAGATGGTGAACTTTTCTTCTCATCAAGAAAGGACTTCCAGATTAAGCATATGGGACACAGAATTGAGCTAGGCGAAATTGAAACATACATGAATGCTATAGAGGGATTGCTTAGAAGCTGCTGTATATTTGATACAGATGAGAATAAGATTCTCGGATTCTTTGAGATAGAAGGAGCAAGTGAGCTTGACAGAAAGGGCGTAACACATGCCCTCAAAGATAAAGTGCCACAGTGGATGATTCCAAATGTGCTTGTTAAGGTGGAAACAATGCCGCTTACTAAGAATGGTAAAATTGACAGAAAAGAACTTATGAAGATATATAAAGAACAGGAGGTATAGGATGCTAGGAGTTAATGAATTAAAAGAGATTGCCATAAAATGTGGAACACCATCGTATATATTTGACACAGATGAGCTATGTGCAAGGATTGATGCCATGCAGCAGATTCTAGGATGCGGAGTTACAGTGTGTTATGCAATGAAGGCCAATCCGTTTCTTATAAGCGTGCTTGACAAGAAGCTTGATAAATTCGAGGTATGTTCTCCAGGTGAATTTGCGATATGCGAAAAAGAGGGCATAAACAGGGAGAAGATAGTCCTTTCGGGTGTTAATAAGGAAAAGAAAGATATCCTCTACACGATGAAGACAGGTGCTGTTGGAATCTACACAGTGGAATCGCTTAACCAGCTTGAACTTATCAATTCATGTGCAGTTGAGTGTGGCATTAAGGTTAAGGTTCTTATAAGAGTTACCAGCGGCAACCAGTTCGGTATTAATGAGCGTCAGGTGTATGAGATTGCTGATAGAAAGGATGAACTTAAGGGAATTATCATAGAGGGAATCCAGTGCTATTCGGGAACACAGAAGAAAAAATTAAGCCAGATAGAAGCTGAGGTAGTATGGTTACAGGCAATAGCACATACATGTGAGGCTGAACATGGTGTTAAGCTTAAAGAGATTGAGTATGGTCCTGGTCTGTCAGTTGATTACTTTGTTACAGACAAATGTGATGCCATGAATACTGATTTTGACGAGCTTAAAGAGTTTGCTGTGATGATTAAAGAAATGTCCGAAAAATTCAATGTTACTCTTGAGATGGGACGATATATTGCAGCTACCTGTGGAATACTTATAAGCAGAATTGCTGATATGAAGATGAATGATACAACAAGATATGCAATTATTGACAGTGGAATTAATCATATTAATTATTACGGACAGGCCATGGCTATGAAGAAACCAAGATGTGAATTCATTCCAATGGAGTACACAGAAGGGTTTGCTGATGGCGCAGATCATGAGGTGGAAGTGTACTCACAGGGAGTGCAGCCATATAACATATGTGGTTCATTATGTACAGTAGGAGATGTAATTGTTAAGAATCTTGAATTAAAAGATGCTAAGATTGGCGATATGATAGCATTTTATAATATTGGAGCTTATTCAGTTACGGAGGGAATATATCTGTTTCTGAGCCGCCGAATGCCAGCAATTGTGATGTATTCAAAGAAGAATGGCTACAGGATTATTAGAAATCCAGTGGACACTTTTTTAATAAACAGTGTTAGTACACAATAATTTTACAATTTTGTTACAAAATATGATTGACTATATGTGAATGAGAAGATAGAATGTTTTCTGTTCACAGATGTGTGATTAATAATTTTTTTGCGAGGTTTATTATGGATCAGTTATTAGACATTTTGAATGAAATTAACAGTGATGTGGATTATGAAGTATGTGATACTCTTATTGATGATGGAATATTCAGTTCATTTGATATTGTATCACTTGTTGGTGAGTTAAACGATGCATTTGACATTGATATAACACCAGTTGATATAGTACCTGAGAACTTTAATTCAGCAGAGGCTATGTGGGAGATGATTCAGCGTCTGCAGGATTAATCCAGAAAGCGGGGTAAAACAATATGTCACTAGTTTCTACCGGATTTCTGGTATTTTTATTAGTGGGAGTAATTGTATATTATCTTATACCTAAGAAGGCGCAGTGGGCATGGCTTTTGATATTAAGCTATGCCTACTATTTATGTTCGGGATATAAGACTGTTGTGTTCATATTACTTACAACAATCGTTACTTTCACATCAGGAATCCTTTTAGAGAGAACAGAGGATAATCTTGACAAGAGCCTTAAAGCAGATGGGCTGGCAAGAGAAGATAAAAAGGCTTTAAAAGAAAAGGCAAAGACATATAAGAAAAGAGTTGTAGTACTTGCTCTTCTTCTGGTATTTGGTGTGCTTGCAGTTGTTAAGTACCATAATTTTGCGATTGAGAACGTCAATGGCATAATTAAGGCTTTTGGTGGCAATGGCAGGATATCAACATTTACACTGCTTCTGCCACTCAATAGCATATACCGAACCGTTTGGATTCCAGTCAATATCATATGTTATTGATGTGTACAGAGGTAAAGTAAAGGCATGTAATAACATTTTTAAATACGCCTTATTTGTTTCGTATTTTCCGCAGATAACTCAGGGACCTATCGGAAGATACGACAGGCTTGCACCACAGTTTTTGGCAGAGCATAAGTATGATCTTGCAGTTATCCAGCATGGATTGCAGCGTATGGCCTGGGGACTTTTCAAAAAGTTTATTATAGCTGACCGTGCAGGAGTCGTGTCTGATCTGGTGTTTAATAATCCCGGTCAGTATCATGGAATATATGTAATAATAGGTGTTCTTGCGTATTGTGCACAGCTATACGGAGATTTTGCCGGTGGAATAGATATGGTTATGGGTGCTTCCGAGATGTTTGGAATCCACTTGGATGATAATTTCAGGCAGCCATTCTTCTCTCATTCTATTGGAGAGTTCTGGCGCAGATGGCACATAACACTTGGTACATGGATGAAGGATTATGTGTTCTATCCATTCAGCTTAAGTAAAGCTATGAATAAGCTGGGTAAGTTCTTTAAGAAACACAGCAAAACAAGATTTGGTAAATATATGGCGAAGGCATTGCCTATATGTCTGGCAGATTTACTCATATTCTTTATAGTAGGTGTATGGCATGGAGCAGCATGGAAGTATATCGTATATGGTATGTACAATGGTATAATCATGAGCTTTAGCAGTATTATGGCACCTGTTTATGAAAAAATGTTTAAAATAACTCATATTAATAAGAATGCACGCTGGTACAGAGGATGGCAGATAATAAGAACATTTATACTTGTTAATATAAGCTGGTATTTTGATAATGCAGCTACTCTTACAGATGCATTCAGACTTATGGGAAATACATTTAAACATGCATCATTCAGCATGGACGCCGTTGTAAAAATGTCTGGAAGCCAGCTGGATTTAATAATATTGCTTGCAGGCTGCTTAGTATGGCTTATTATAAGCATACTTAAAGAGAAAGGCATTGTAATCAGGGAAGCTCTTGACAGAAAGCCTCTGATTATCAGATGGGCTGTATACATAGCTCTTGTTATGTCGGTTGCAATGCTTGGCTATATTTCTAATACATCGGGTGGATTTATGTACGCCCAGTTCTAATCAGAGGTGCAGGATACCATGAAGAATAAAGCGTTTAAAGAGATATTAAAATATGTGAGGGTGATAGTATTCTTTGCGGTTATAACCATACTTGTTGAAGCAGTTAATTATGTAATGGTTCAGCCAGGGTATGCAAGATATATAATCCATACGGTTGATAATCCGGATGAAGGTTCTGATTATGATTGTATCGTAGTGGGAGCTTCACATGGAAGGGCTTCAATTGACCCACATTATTTTCTGGAAATGGAATATGCAGTTAATCCAATTAATATGTGTATTCAGGGCGCCACGGTGATTGATAATTATTATATGATCAGAGAAGCGTGCAATAATAATGATGTAAAGAAGATAATTCTTGAACTTGATTATCAGTACTGGAATAAGAATCTGAAACGCGATTCGGATTTTGGAGATCTTCTTGTATATGGGCAGCTTCCTTTTTCAACTCTTAAGATGGAGTATATAGTAAACCAGCTTATGGATAAAGACTTCAGAACAATATACTTCAGAAGATATGCATTTGCCAAGAATTGGAAAACGGCTAAGAAATATATGGCTATAAAGAAGACTGATGAATATAAGAATTTCCAGATTGAGGGTGTTGCCGGAATCGATACAGAAGGACCATATCAGGGATTGGGATTTTTCTATCGAACCAAGGTAACTGATAAGAAGGGAAAGCTTAATCCATCACCATGGACATATGATGATCTTAATCCTAAGGTGCAGAAATATTTCCAGAAGATAGTTAAGTATTGTAAGGACAATGGAATTGAGCTTATATGTGTTACTACACCAATTCCACCATCGTCGGTTGTTTCGGGTGCTGCCAATGAGGCTGATACATATTTTAAGCAGATATGTGATGAGAATAATGTAAGGTATATAGATGGCAATCTTATTAAGAATGAGATTCTTAATGTAAGTGATGATGATTTCTCTGACTGGGAAGGCCATATGAACGGAGAGCTTGCTGAGCAGTTCTCAGAGTTACTCACAGATATACTTAAAAAGGATGATTGTTCAGAATATTTTTACAGCAGTTATGATGAGTGCATAGAGGCAATTAAAGCGAGGGGCAATGAGTAATAAAATATTAAAATATGTCAGGGCTGTGGTGTTTATTGCCATAGTGGCTGGGCTTATCAAATGTATGGATTATGCGATGATGCCATCAGGCTACATAAGATACATTATACATGAGACTGATAATGCGGATACTGATGATGGATATGACAATATAATAATTGGAGCTTCACATGCAAGATCTGCTATAAATCCAGTAAAGCTCGATGAAGCCGGGGCATCTGACAATGCATTTAATCTTGCAATACCAGGCGAGACGGTAACAGATTCATATTATCTTTTAATGGAGAGTGACCGCCATAATAATGTAAAAAGAGTTATATATGACCTTGATTATCAGTACTGGTGCAATTATGCAGAGAGAGAGTTTGAAGACTGTTTCATATATACATGGCTTCCTTTCAGTAATGTAAAGCTTAAGTATATAGCTGATAATCTGCTCACAAAGGATTTTCGTACTGTATATTCAAAGAGATGGGCTTATGAGATATCACCGTCTGCTATTATGAATAATCTTAAGGTTAAGAGCAGTGCGGCATACCGCAACTACAGTATGGATGCA
>OHVU01000511.1_pt1 | contig 11889 bp, 9 predicted proteins | sample 1579551 | NCBI WGS metagenome assembly OHVU01 (sample SAMEA3882520, study PRJEB24775) | human gut metagenome | biome: human-associated habitat; feature: intestine environment; material: feces | place: Netherlands | collected 2009/2010 | reverse complement strand
TGCCAAAACCCTTATTTAGAATGCTATAGGTATAGGCATAATTTTAATCGAATGGAGCTTAGGCTCCCCGTTCAAAAAAAACGGGTGGGTCTGAGGTCATTTCTGCTGTTCTTTCATAGAAGACTCACCTGTTGCCGAAAGGCAGGAAGGTGGTTAAAATGAATTTTATTACTTTGAAAGAACTGAAGAAGATGGTTCCTATTGCAAGTGAATTTAAGCGAGTGCCAGGTTTGAAGAAGATATTGGAAGATGGTATAGAAGTGATTCTCCGAAAACAGATGGAGAACCATGCGGAAGTAGTCGTCTATAAAAATGGATATGTTTCCTACCATGCACACGAAAGATATACGGTGTTTGCACTTCATAACTGTACACACTACTACTATGAATCGCAGGGAAATGAGCATCAGACAATTCCACATAACCATTTTGAGGATATGGAATGGCATATTCGTCTTGTGCTGGAGGGAGAGGATCGACTTGTGCGTAATCTTGAAGCACGGGAAAGTGAAACTTTTTCGTATGCGGCGGATGTGAATCCGGAGTATAACAATGAAATGGAAGATCCGCGTATAAATGTTATGGATTTTGTGTTGAATAAAGAATTTTTGAGAAAGGCAAGCGAACTGCTGAAAAAGCACCAGTGGGAAATGATTTGTCGCCACTATATTGAGGGAATGACGCACCGGGAAATTGCTGCTGAGATGGGAGTATCACATCAGTATGTGACAAAGGGAATCAAAAAGGGGCTTCACCGCATCCGTTGCACTTATACATAATATAGAAAAACTGCCGTGGGGACTTAAAAATCCCTGCGGCAAATTTTTTTTTTGAGAAAATTTGAAAAAGTGGTTGCCAAACACCCCTTTCAGAATGCTATAGGTGTAAGGGTTATACAACAAGCCCTCACAAAAGTTCTTTGAAAACTGAATAAGCCATCCCAGAGAGATACTTCTGGCACTGAATGTGCATCCTGCGCGTCTTACCAGAGAAAACGCCGCTGAAATATGGGGCAGGAACGGGCTGGGGCAGAATGGCAAAGCTCAAATAACAGCAGATACACTGCGGTGGAGCATGGGAACGTGTTCCACCGTAGGAATGTACTGTTATTTCCAATAGTGCAAATCCAATCCGATAGGGGGGTGATGAATTTACATGGAGTACCCGTATTTCAAAGGTCTGGAAGCAGACCGATACAGCTTTTACCGAGTGCCGAAGGCATTGGTCAAGGCTGATCTGTTCCAGAAGATGTCCGGGGATGCCAAACTGCTGTATGCTGTGCTGCTGGATCGTATGAGCCTTTCTATCAAGAACGGCTGGCAGGACAAGCACGGCAACGCCTATATTATCTGCACGATAGAGGAAGTCATGGACTCTATTCATTGTGCCAGACAAAAGGCGGTCAAACTGCTGGATGAACTGGAACAGGAGTTTCGGCTTATCGAGCGGCGCAGGCAGGGACTTGGTAAACCCAATCTGCTGTATGTGAAAGACCTTTATGCGGGGCTTTCGCAATCAAACTACTGGAAGTATGAAAATCATACTTCCGGCAGTTTGAAAAACGAACTTCCGGGAGTTCCAAAATCAAACGGAAGTAATACTGAGAAGATAAATAAGACAGATAATAGTGAAACTGATCTTATCTATCCGGCTGAATTACAGGAAGAAGAACAGTACCGCCGCTATTTCAAGGAGGCTCTGGAACTGGAAATTCTGGAACAGGGCTATCCGGCAGATAAAGCGGTCCTGTATGAGATTCTGGAACTGCTGGTAGAAACTGTCATCAGCAGAAAGAAGTTCCTGCGCATTTGCGGGGAGGAAAAGCCGAAAGAGGTGGTGAAAAGCCGCCTGATGAAGCTGGATTCCTCGCATATCCAGTACATATTGGAGTGCTTAAAAGAAAACAGCACTCAGATTCGGAACATCAAGCAATACCTGCTGGCAACACTCTATAACGCACCTGTGACCGTGGACAGCTATTATTCCGCACAGGTTCGGCATGAATTTGGGTGGGGCAGCAGAGTAGATAAGAACTAGGAGGACAACCCCATGAACATCGTATTCATGAGTATGGACACGCTGCCCTCTACGCTGTGGGCGCGTGATCTATACGACCAGATGCACATTCGCAGCGATTTCCGCAAGTGGTTCCCGCGTATGTGCCAGTATGGTTTCATCGAGGGCCGCGACTACGAGTATATGCCCCGCGTCCGGCTGCAGGACGAGGGTGGGCGTACGGTCCAGCGGTATGTGAAAGACTACCGTATTACGCAGGACATGGCAAAGAAGCTCTGCAAGCTGCACCATACGGCAGTCGGTGCGGCGTACCATCCACAGCCGTTTGACTGGGATGCGCTGCTGGGCCTGCTGCATAAGAAGCCGCCACGCCGGAGCAGCTACGAAGCGCAGTTGAGCGATTCCGATTCGCTGGTGACAACCACGCAGATCGCCAAAGAGTACGGCTGCGGAGCAAAGGTGTTCAATCGGCTGCTGCATCTGCACGGCATCCAGTACCGGGTCAACGGTCAGTGGGTACTTTATTCGGAACACCACGGCAAAGGCTATACGTCCAGCCTGACGTTCCGGCTCCAGCGCAGCGATGGTTCCGAAGTGGAAAAGTTGCACACTGCATGGACGCAGAAAGGTCGGAAGTTCCTTTACCACACTTTAAAGCGGCGCGGGGTGCTGCCGCTGGCTGAACAGGGAGGTTAAGCCTATGAATTTTACCGATAATCCGTTTGAAAGCATGATGCGCCAGCGTCCGGGAGCGGACAGCGGCCATCCCTGCAAGCACTGTCGCCACAAATGGGAGTGCGGCTATCTGCTGCACCAGTGCCGTAAGAAGTTCCGCTCGGTGCTGGGCGATACCGCGCCGCCTGTGGCTGGGGCAGTCCGCCCCTGATGAAGCGGCGAGAGATGGGAGGTGAGCAACCGTGCAGGAAGAAGTCAACGAGAAAACCATCTCACTGTGCATCAAAGGAGGAAAAATCACTGCACAGATTTTGAAAGCGGCCCTGATAAAGCTGCTGGCAGAGATGGACAAGAAGAAAAAGCAGCAGGAGAAAGGAAAAGGTCAATGTAAGAGAACAGGTAAGCAGAGCATCAAGAGCCTGCAAAAGAGCGGCGCGCAGATTACGAACATCGTTGTCACGGACAATAATATCAAGTCGTTTGACCGGGTGGCTCGGAAATATGGCATTGATTACAGTCTGAAAAAAGTAGAACAGGAGGGAAAGAGCGAATATCTGGTCTTTTTCAAGGCCAAGGACGTGGATGTTATGACCGCCGCCTTTAAGGAGTACACCAGCGAAACGCTGAAAAAACAGAAGCGTGAATCGGTACGCCAGAAGCTAGAAAAGGTGAAAGAGGAACTTTCCAATCACCGTCAGCTCAAGAAAGAAAAGAAGAGGGAGCAGGAACCGATACGATGAAAAATCCGAAAACACCTGCCCGCCTGCCGCGCAAAGCACCGTCCAACCAGACGGGCGGCACGGCATGGGGCAAAAAAATGGCTGCGGAGTTTAGCAGGATGGTGCAGTCGGCAGACATGAAAAAGCTGATCCTGCTGAATTTTCCGTACATTATCGCCTTCTACATGGTGGAGAAAGCCGCATGGCTCTACCGTCATTGCAATGGCGATTCCGTGATGGACAGGCTCATGGTTCTCTTTATGAACTTTGGTCTGGCCTACAAAAGTGCCTTGCCCAGTTTTCACCCGTTTGATCTGCTGGTAGGTCTGGTCGGCGCGGCTGTGCTGAAAGCAGTGATCTACTTCAAAGGAAAGAACGCGAAGAAGTATCGGCAGGGCGAGGAATACGGCTCTGCCCGGTGGGGCAACCAGAAGGACATCGAACCTTTTATTGACCCGGTATTCGAGAACAACGTCATACTCACACAGACCGAACGGCTGATGATGAGTGGTAGACCAAAGCATCCGAAGTATGCTCGGAACAAAAATGTCATTGTGATCGGCGGTAGTGGCAGTGGCAAAACCCGATTTTACGTCAAGCCCAACTTGATGCAAATGCCCGAAAAGGTCAGCTATGTCCTGACCGATCCCAAAGGCACAATTATTGTCGAATGCGGAAAGATGCTCTCGGATGCCGGGTATAAAATCAAAGTCCTGAACACCATCAACTTCAAAAAATCCATGCGATACAATCCGTTCCATTACATCCGCAGTGAGAAAGATATTCTGAAACTGGTAAATACCATCATCGCCAACACAAAGGGTGATGGAGAAAAATCCGGCGAAGATTTCTGGATTAAAGCGGAACGGCTGCTCTACTGTGCATTGATTGGCTACATCTGGTATGAAGCACCGGAGGAGGAACAGAACTTTGCGACACTGCTTGAATTTATCAATGCATCGGAAACAAGGGAAGATGATGAGACATTCAAAAATGCAGTAGATATGCTGTTTGAAGAACTGGAGAAAGAAGAACCGGAACACTTTGCGGTACGTCAGTATAAAAAATATAAATTAGCCGCCGGCAAAACAGCGAAGTCGATTCTGATTAGCTGTGGAGCCAGACTTGCTCCATTTGATATTGCGGAGCTTCGTGAGATCATGAGCTATGATGAAATGGAACTGGATATGGTAGGAGATCAGAGGACAGCATTGTTTATCATTATTTCAGATACCGATGATACGTTTAACTTTGTTGTGGCAATGATGTACAGCCAGTTATTTAACCTGTTATGTGACAGGGCAGACGATGTACACCATGGACGATTACCATATCATGTCAGAATATTAGCTGATGAATTTGCAAATATCGGACAGATTCCGAAATTTGATAAGCTGATCGCAACTATTCGTAGCCGTGAGATTTCAGCATCCATTATCCTCCAGTCGCAGTCACAGCTCAAGACCATCTATAAAGATGCTGCTGAAACTATTTTAGGTAACTGCGATACGATGTTGTTCCTTGGCGGAAAGGAAAGTTCCACATTAAAGGAGATTTCCGAGACACTGGGAAAGGAAACGATTGATTTATACAACACTTCTGATACCCGTGGACAGAGCCGTTCTTATGGGATGAATTATCAGAAAACAGGAAAGGAATTGATGAGCCGGGACGAGCTTGCGGTCATGGATGGCAGTAAATGTATCCTTCAGCTGAGAGGTGTCAGACCGTTTTTCAGTGACAAGTTCGATATTACCAAGCATAAACGATACAAGGAATTGTCGGACTATGATAAGAAAAATGAATTTGATGTGGAAGCGTATATGCGGCATCGGATGGAAGTGAAGCTGACAAGGACACAGGAATTTGACCTGTATGCCTTTTCAGAGGAAAGTCTGGCAGAAGAATTAAATACAGAAAACAAGGAAGCAGAGCATGTGAAAGATTTAAACACATAGCTCTTTTTTCTTTGCCCTATAGGGAGGTGATGGATTTGAGAGATCATGAAAGGCCGCCCATAAGGGCAGAGCCGGAAGAGACTTTTTAAAACATAGATAGAAACTGATAAAAAGCAAAGATTTGAAAGGAGACAACGACTATGGCGTTTTTTAATCAGGCAATTAATATTTTACAGACTCTGGTTGTTGCAATCGGAGCTGGTCTGGCAGTTTGGGGAGTTATCAATCTTCTGGAAGGTTATGGTAACGATAATCGTGCGACACGTTCGTAAGTGAAAAGCTTGCGCACAAAGTCGAAGGGCAATTGTAGCCCGAAACTTTGGAGAACTGATATTCCGATGGGTGAAATGAGGGGGTAACGTCCCGAAGCGCCACCCTAATACTCCGAATGGCGGGGAGCATGCAACGGCTCTCTCCAAAAGTTTATAGAGCTCGGTGAAGTCGGCAGAGAGCAACCGTAAGACTGGTTTTCAGACCAGACACGAAAGCTGTCCAGAGGTGGATGGTGTTGCCTATATGCCGGGGGTCGGATATCCATGGTGAGAATGTATGAAAATACTGACGAAATTCTGAATGTACGAGTCTAAACGTTGATGCTGTCGAAAGGCAGTACACCCTTCATGGTGGTATCTGTGGGCGAGTAAAATTGGTTGTTATGAAAGTCCATGCATCGTTACAGGCGGTGCGGTTATGCATGACCAGATACAGGCTTAGAGGAAGAACCTAAAGATATCCAATGATAGGAATATCGGAACGTGGAAAGCTGGGAACACGGAGGCGGTTGCAAGCCAGTGATGTGGTGGATGGGAATACCTTCGCGAGAGGGCAATAACCATTCTTTATTCCAGTGAGAGTAGTGGCACAGTACCTGTGAAGCCGTGAATAAGTAAGCGGTGGAGGGATAGCCACAAGTCGAATTCAGCAAAGAAAATGAAAACACAACAAACACAGCTTCGAGTATGACAAAGAAAATCCAAACCGAAGGGAGAGGATGCCTGTGTTGACTTCGGGGCAGCAAGAAAGGAAAAGTAAACAGAGAAAAATCCGCAACTCAGAGTATTACGACATGGAAGGTACTTTTGACAGGCTGTATGCAGAAAGTAAGAAAGATAAAACCTTCAACCATCTGATGGAAATCATCGAGAGTGAAGAAAATATCAAGCTTGCATACAGAACGATAAAGAAGAATACAGGAAGTGATACTTCGGGAGTGGATAAAAGGACGATAGCCGACCTTGCAAAGTTAAGCGAGGAAGAATACGTCCGTCTCATACGGAAACAATTCAGTAATTATCATCCACGACCCGTAAGGCGAGTGGAGATACCAAAGCCCAATGGAAAGACCAGACCTCTGGGAATTCCAACTATCGTAGATCGGATCGTACAGCAATGTATTTTGCAGGTCATGGAGCCGATATGTGAAGCAAAATTCAGTGAGAACTCCAACGGGTTCCGCCCGAACCGTTCCGCTGAGACTGCTATTGCGCAATGCATGAGGCTGATACAGGTACAGCATCTGTACCATGTGGTTGACCTCGATATTAAAGGCTTCTTTGATAATATCAGCCATACAAAGCTGATTCGTCAGATATGGGCATTGGGAATCCGGGACAAAAAGCTGTTATGCATTATAAAAGAGATGCTGAAAGCACCTGTTGTTCTGCCAAATGGGGAGAAAACATATCCCACACGGGGTACCCCGCAAGGCGGTATTTTGTCGCCATTGCTTGCAAACATCGTATTGAATGAACTGGATTGGTGGATTGCTTCCCAGTGGGAGCAGATGCCAACAAAGACAAAATTCAAAACAAGGAGCAATGTGCAGGGAACAGAGATTAAGAGCCACGCCTACAGGGCTCTGCGCCGGAGCAGACTAAAAGAGATGCATGCAGTTCGGTACGCAGATGATTTTAAAATTTTCTGCGCAACACATGAGGATGCTGTCAGAGCATACAAGGCAACAGAGTTATGGCTAAAGGACAGGCTGGGGCTGGAAATCAGCCCTGACAAATCCAAAGTAGTTAATCTCAAAAGACAGTATTCTGATTTTCTCGGGTTCAAACTGAAAATCCGTAAAAAGGGTAAGAAATATGTAGTTCGGTCTCATATGAGCGATAAAGCATACAAAAAGGCTCATGAAAAAGTCTCGGAAGAAGTAAAGAAACTGGCTCATTCGTCAGATGATAATGCTCAGTTCATGCAGCTTCAGAAATACAACTCTGTAGTTGCCGGACTTCATGAATACTATTGTATTTCTACAGAAGTATCTCATGACTTCAGCAGACTTGCCTTCAGTATCAACAAACAGCTCAGAAACAGACTGAAAGGCGACTTATCCAAAAAGGGACAACTCAGAAATGGGTTTATTAAAGAAAAGTATGGAGCAAGCAGACAGATGAGGTTCCTTCATGGACGTCCGGTGGTTCCACTGGGATATGTCCAGTCAAAGAATGCCCAGCATAAAAGGAAATCCATCAATAAATATACGGTCAAAGGTCGGGAACAGATTCATAAGAATCTTGCAATCGACACAGCGACAATGTTATGGCTGATGAGAAATCCTGTAAAGGGCAGAACCATTGAATATGCGGATAACCGTATTTCTTTGTATGCGGCACAGTATGGTAAATGTGCAGTGACAGGAATTCCGATGGATTCCCACGATATTCACTGCCACCATAAAGTGCCGGTTAGCAATGGCGGTTCGGATGAATACGCAAATCTTATTCTTGTCAGCAAAGCGGTTCATATCCTTATCCATGCTTCTTCAGAACCTACGATTGAGAAGTACCTGAAATCCTTAAATCTTGACAATAAACAAATAGAAAAGCTTAACAAACTTCGTATTATGGCAGAAATGCCACCTATTATTCTTTGAATTTAATGCTGTAACGAAGTGTGTAAGTTGTGTTTAAAAGCCCTGGACGGCTGAATTCGATGGAGCGCCGTGTGCGGTGAAAGTCGCATGCACGGTGTGGAGCGGGGGAAAATCCGGAGATAACTTCAAAGGATTACCTATCGCTATCCGGTGCTAAGAGCCAGGGCATCAAACAGCTGATGGCTGGTGCCGGAATCATGCTGCTGGGAACTACCCTGATTCCACAGCTGGCAACATTGTTCTCTTAAGAGGAGTGGTAGATGAACACCATCATTGAGAGAATTACGGAAGCGATAAAGGATATCCTGATCGGGCTTATTAAGTCAAGTTTGGATAACATGTTCACGTCTGTCAATGAGCAGGTGGGAACCATAGCCGGGCAGGTGGGACAGACACCGCAGGGATGGAATGCAGGGATTTTTAATCTGATTCAGAATATATCCCAAACGGTGATTGTCCCCATTGCGGGACTGATCATCACCTTTGTCCTGTGCTATGAATTGATCACGATGGTAACACAGAAAAACAATTTCCATGAATTTGAGACTTATAACATTTTCCTCTGGATCTTCAAAGCGTATGTAGCCATTTATCTGGTGACAAATACGTTCAATATCACGATGGCGGTCTTTGATGTTGGCCAGCATGTGGTCAACAATGCAGCCGGGGTGATATCAGGAAACACTGCGGTGGATGCAACAGAAGCAATTTCACGGATTGTGGATGCCCTGGAGGATATGGAGTTAGGGGATTTGTTCCTGCTATCCATGGAAACGATGTTGATCAGTGTTACCATGCACATTCTGTCAATTATCATTACGGTAATCTTGTTCGGAAGAATGATAGAAATTTACCTTTATACTTCCATAGCACCAATTCCGTTTGCCACCATGACCAATAAGGAATGGGGCAATATCGGAAACAACTATTTAAAAGGCTTGTTCGCACTGGCATTTCAGGGATTCTTCATGATGGTCTGTGTGGGAATTTATGCAGTTTTAGTAAATGCAATGACCATATCCAGTGACCTTCATGCAGCAATGTTTTCAGTAGCGGCTTATACCGTGATTCTTGCATTTTCATTATTCAAGACCGGAAGCCTTAGCAAATCAATATTTAATGCCCACTAACGGGCAGGAAAGGAGCGCATACCATGGCGTATGTACCAGTACCAAAAGACCTTACCAAGGTCAAAACAAAAGTAGCGTTAAATCTGACAAAGCGGCAGCTGATTTTCTTTTCACTTGCCGCAGTTGTGGGAATTCCGTTTTATCTGGTCATGAGAAAACCAATCGGTTCCAGTATCGCAGCCATCCTGATGGTAACGATCATGCTTCCGTTTTTCTTCATGGCAATGTATGAAAAAGACGGGCTTCCCTTTGAAAAAGTGGTGGCAAATATCATTCGACAGAAGTTTATCTGTCCGGCAGTAAGACCATATAAGACAGAAAATTTTTATCAGGAGATTTCCACCCTTGTAAAAAAGGAGGGTGTGCCGGATGGCAAAAAAGACAAAGCAGGAGGCTCAGCAGGAGCGTCTGTCCCTGGCGGAAAAAAGAAACCGTCAGGAAAGAAGAAACAAAAAAAGCAGAAAAGAAAGAGAACAGGAAAAGCGTAGGAAGAAGCAGGAACGGGATCGTAGGAAACAGAAAAACATTCCTACAACTGCACAGCAGAGTATTCCGTATATTCGGATGCTGCAGGATGGTATCTGCCAGGTGACAAAGACCTTTTTCTCCAAGACGATTCAGTTTTATGACATCAACTATCAGCTTGCTTTAAATGAGGATAAGACCACGATATTTGAGAATTACTGTGATTTCTTAAATTACTTTGATTCTTCCATCAGTGTGCAGCTGTCCTTTATCAATCAGCAGGTGGATGTGGCAGAATTTGAAAAAAGTATTGATATTCCGGATCAGAACGATGACTTCAATGCCATTCGTGAAGAGTACCGTACTATGCTGAAAAATCAGCTTTCCAAAGGAAATAATGGTCTGGTAAAGACAAAGTATATCACTTTTGGAATCGAAGCAGAAAACCTGAAGGTGGCAAGACCAAGGCTTGAAAGAATCGAAACAGATATCTTAAATAACTTTAAGGTTTTGGGAGCACAGGCGCATTCCCTGAATGGTCTGGAAAGGCTGGAGATTCTGTATCATGTGTTCAACCAGGATCGGATTGAACCATTTAAGTTCCAGTATAAGATGCTTCCAGAAACAGGATTAAAGACCAAAGATTTTATTGCACCGACTTCCTTTAACTTTTCCAAGAATCAGACATTTTTGATGGGAAGAACGATGGGAAGTGTGAGTTATCTGCAGATTCTGGCACCGGAGCTTACAGACCGGATGCTTGCAGATTTCTTGGATGTGGATGACAGCATCAATGTTAACATTCATATCCAGTCCATTGACCAGAGTTCTGCGATCAAGATGATCAAGAGCAAGATTTCAGATCTGGATAAGATGAAGATTGAAGAGCAGAAACGGGCGGTACGTTCCGGTTATGATATGGACGTGCTTCCATCAGACCTTGTAACCTATGGAGAAGAGGCGAAGAACCTGTTGGAAGATCTGCAGTCCAGAAATGAGAGAATGTTCCTTGTGACATTTCTGGTAATGAATACCGCAAAGAAGCGTCAGAAGCTGGATAATAATATTTTCCAGGTGCAGGGAATTGCACAGAAATATAACTGTTCTTTAAAACAACTGGATTATCAGCAGGAAGCAGCACTCATGTCCTGTATTCCACTGGGAGTCAATCGGATTGAAATTCAGAGAGGGCTTACCACATCTTCAACAGCGATCTTCGTGCCATTTACGACACAGGAACTGTTTCAGGAAGGGGAAGCTCTTTATTATGGATTGAATGCATTATCCAACAACATGATCATGGTTGATCGGAAACGTTTGAAGAACCCGAATGGACTGATTCTTGGTACACCAGGTTCCGGTAAGTCTTTCTCAGCAAAGAGGGAAATTACAAACTGCTTTTTGATCACGGAAGACGATATCATTATCTGTGATCCAGAAGCCGAATATTCGGCACTTGTGCAGGCACTGCATGGGCAGGTAGTTCGGGTTTCGCCAGTATCTGACCAGTATATCAATCCAATGGATCTGAACCTGAACTATTCCGAGGAAGATAATCCACTGTCATTGAAAGCAGATTTTATTCTGTCTTTGTGTGAGCTGATTGTTGGAGGAAAGAATGGACTGGAGCCGGTAGAAAAGACCATCATTGACCGTTGTGTGCGGTTAGTATATCAGGAATATCTTGCCGATCCAGTGCCGGAGAAGATGCCAATCCTGGAGGATTTATATAACCTTCTGAGAAAACAGGAAGAGCCAGAAGCACAGCGACTGGCCACTTCGTTGGAAATCTATGTTACAGGTTCTTTGAATGTGTTTAACCATCAGACAAACGTGGACATCAATAACCGCATTGTCTGCTTTGATATCAAGGAACTTGGTAAGCAGTTGAAAAAGATTGGGATGCTTGTCATTCAGGATCAGGTCTGGAACAGGGTAACAATGAACCGTTCTGCTCATAAGTCCACCAGATACTATGTGGATGAGTTCCATCTTCTTTTGAAGGAAGAGCAGACCGCAGCTTATAGTGTGGAGATATGGAAGAGATT
>OHVU01000504.1_pt1 | contig 12023 bp, 8 predicted proteins | sample 1579551 | NCBI WGS metagenome assembly OHVU01 (sample SAMEA3882520, study PRJEB24775) | human gut metagenome | biome: human-associated habitat; feature: intestine environment; material: feces | place: Netherlands | collected 2009/2010 | reverse complement strand
CAGACGGTCCGGTTATTCAGGCGGCTTCCTATGAGGCAATTCTCGGCGGGGCAAATCTGGAGAAGACATTTATTTGTATGAAAGAGATGCGGACCGATGGTGTGCAGATCCCGGTTGTATTTATGATGTATTACAACACGGTACTGCATTATGGCGTGGAAAAATTTGTAAAAGAGTGCAATGCCTGCGGGGTGGATGGACTGATCATTCCGGATCTGCCGCTGGAAGAGCAGGAATAACTCCAGACACAGTTACAGAAAGAGGATGGAACCATTCTGATCCAGCTGGTTTCCCCGGTATCCAAAGACCGTGTGCCAAAAATCCTTAAAAATGCACGGGGATTTGTCTACTGTGTGTCTTCCATGGGAGTTACCGGACAGGAAGCAACCTTCCACCGTCAGATTTTAGAATATCTGACAGCGGTAAAGAAAGAGGCAAAAATTCCGGTTATGATGGGATTTGGTATTCGTACAGCAGCGGATGTAGCACCGATGAAAGAGATTATTGATGGAGCGATTGTCGGATCGCATTTTATCAATCTGTTAAAGGACAGCCAGTTTGATGCGCAAAAAGCCGCAGAATATTGCAGCACATTTAAAAAAGAACTCAATGAACTTGTATAAAATAAATCAGATAGGTGTTTGATAGTGTCAGCCCATTTGCTGAAAGCAAATTATGCATTGGCTGATGTTCTATCAGGAGGAGAAGAACATGAAAGAAATACTCAGCAAATTAGTAGCAGGCAATAATCTCACAAAGGAAGAGGCAATGAGGGCCCAGGAAATGATCCTGTCAGGTAAGGCAACACAGGTACAGATTGCATGTTTTCTGACAGCTCTTCGCATGAAAGGAGAGACCTTAGACGAAATCACGGGTCTGGCAATAGTTCTTCGTGACAAGGCCAATACAATCAGCCCGAAAGTTGACAATTATGTGGATTTCGTGGGTACTGGTGGAGATTGCACTTATTCCTTTAATATTTCCACAACATCGGCTTTTGTTGTAGCAGCAGCAGGTGTTCCGGTTGCAAAGCATGGAAACCGTTCCATTTCCTCAAAGAGCGGTGCGGGTGATGTGCTGGAAGCACTTGGTGTTAATATTTCCGCAGATCCGGAGGTTGTAGAAAAATGTGTGGAAGAAGTGGGTATTGGATTTATGTTTGCACCACACTTCAATCCGGCAATGAAATATGTAGGACCTGTCCGCAATGAGATGGGAATTCGTACGGTGTTTAATACATTAGGACCGCTCTCTAATCCTTCCCGTGCAAAAGCGATGGTCGTAGGCGTATATTCGCCAAGTCTTACGGAAGTTATAGCCGGCGCCATGGTAAATCTTGGTGTGGAAAGAGGATTTGTAGTAAGTGGTGAGGACAATATGGACGAGTTTACACTTACCGGTCCAAGCATTGTTTCCGAAATTAAAGATGGAAAAGTAGAGACTTACGAAATTACACCGGAGCAGTTTGGATTGAAACGCTGCAAAATTGAAGAACTGCAAGGTGGCGATGGGGCTGTAAATGCACAGATTACCAAAGACATTCTTTCCGGAAAAGAGCGTGGAGCAAAGAGAGAGATTGTACTGTTAAATGCAGGGGCTGCACTTTATATCGGAGGCAAAGCCGACAGTATCGAAGAGGGTATCCGCATTGCAGGAGAGACCATTGATTCCGGCAAGGCAATGGAAACACTTGAGTCTATGGTAAAAACAACAAACGCATAAACAAAACAGGAATAAAAGTGGCTTTTGTACTTCGAAACATGATATCGCGGTGCAAAAGTCACTTTTTAGTCTATTTATACAAAATATTGAAGAAAACTTAGTGAATATAACAATTTACATCTATCTGAATATTAAATATAATTAATTACGAAAAAATACGAAATATATTATGAAAAGTGTGCATGCAAAAAGGGAGGAATTGGATGCAGGGAGAGTTTTATAAGGGAGAGGATCTTGGAGCTTCCTATAACAAAAACAATACAGCATTCCGGATATGGGCGCCCACAGCAGATGGAGTAAGTGTATGCCTTTATGAGAGAGGCGATGGTGTCTGTCTTATGGATGAGACCCCGATGAAACGGGATGTGCAGGGGACCTGGTTTTTGAAAAAAAGCGGGGATCTGGACAAAATCTATTACACTTATAAAATTACGAGAAACGGGAAAACCGTTGAGACACAGGATCCTTATTCGGTAGCTGCGGGGGTCAATGGACAGCGCAGCATGGTGCTGGACTTAAAAGAAACAGATCCGAAAGGCTTTGCAGAGGACAAAGGTCCCCAGGTAAAAAACAAGACTGACATGGTAATCTGTGAAATATCCGTTGCTGATATTACGGGAGATGCCAGCAGCAATGTAAAAAACCGGGGAAAATTTCTTGGATTGACAGAGGCTGGAACAAAGAATGACAAAGGGCAGGCAACAGGGCTTGATTATTTAAAACAACTTGGAATCACGCATGTACAGATCATGCCGGCGTTTGATTTTGCCAGTATAGATGAATCACATCCAGAGATCGTTCAGTATAACTGGGGATATGATCCGGTCAATTATAATGTACCCGAAGGTTCTTTTTCTACGGATGCATTTCGCGGGGAAGTGCGTATTCGTGAGATGAAAGAGATGGTAGCGGCGCTTCATAAAGCGGGCATCGGAGTGATTATGGATGTGGTTTATAATCATATGTTCGATGCAAAGCAAAGCTGCTTTGAAAAAGCGGAGCCGGATTATTTCTTCCGAAAAAAGAATGGAAAATATTCTGATGCGAGTGCATGTGGAAATGAGGTGGCTTCGGAACATCCGATGGTACGCAAGTTTATTGTGGATTCGGTCTGTTACTGGGCAAAGGAATATCATATGGATGGTTTTCGCTTTGACCTCATGGGAGTGCTCGACACGGAAACCATGCAGGAACTGAGTGCACAGCTGAAAGAAATCAATCCGTCAATCGCTTTATACGGAGAAGGCTGGACAGGTGGTGCCTCTGCGCTTCCGGAGTATCGCAGGGCGATGAAGAAAAATGCGCGGATGTTTGAAAATATTGGCATGTTTTCAGATGATATAAGAGATAATATCCGCGGACATGTATTTTATGAGGAAGCCTGTGGTTTTGCCAATGGAGGACAGAATTTTGAAAATGCAATACGTTACAGTGTTGCGGGAGCTGTGTGGCATCCGCAGGTGGACTATGCAGATTACAGTTATACGCAGGGAGGCCCATGGGCAGCCAAACCGGAGAATGCCATCAGTTATGTATCATGCCATGACAATCTGACTTTATGGGATAAGCTTGCTGTGTCGCGGCCGGATTGCAGCGTAGAGGAGCGCTATGCAATGAACCGGCTGGCGGCAGCAATCGTGTTTACATCTCAGGGCGTGCCGTTTTTCCTGAATGGCGAAGAATTTGCCAGAACCAAGCCAATTCCGGGTACCAATAAAGTGTCAGAGAACAGCTATAATCTGACGCTGGAAACAAATGGAATCCGATATGACTGGACAAAAGAGCAGGAAGCCTTGCAGGAATATTACAAGGGATTGATTGCTTTTCGAAAAGCACACGAGGGACTGCGGCTTTCGACAGCAAAACAAATCCGGGAAGACATCCGTTTTGTGGAAGAACTTCCGGCGAACGTTGTTGCGTTTACGGTCACAACGGAAAAAGAAACTTTGTTTGTGGTTTATAATGCAAATCCCAAGGCTGTGGAAATTGATCTTCCGGAAATGGAAAAGTGGAATGTGTATGTTGATGCTGTACATGCCGGCAATGCGTGTGTTGGAAATGTCAGCCATACAGCTGCGGTCAAACCGCTAAGCTGCATGGTATGTAGCACAAATTAATGCGTTGTCTTGTTGATGTAATTGGTTTTGTATTTGGAATAAACAATTTTCTGGCTGCGGTAGAGTCCAAAGTAACCGGAAAGCATGTAGCTTAATGCAGTAGACAGAAGAAAATATGGCATTCCGTCGTAACCGAATAACTCAAAACTGATCAAAAGCGAAGTAATCGGGCAGTTGGTCACACCACAAAATACGGAAGTCATGCCTACCGCAGTACATAGTGTCGGAGAAAATCCGAGCAGATTACCGAACAGGCATCCGAAAGCAGCACCGGTAAAGAAAGATGGAACAATTTCGCCACCTTTGTAGCCGGCACCTAACGTAAGTGCGGTAAAGATCATCTTCAAAAGAAATGCTTCCGGGCGAACCGTACCGTTGATGCAGTGTTCGATGATATTGATTCCGGTGCCGTTATAGCTTTGATCGCCAACGAGAAGTGTCAGTACAATAATGATACATCCGCCGACGAAGACTCTTAAGTAAGGATTTTTAAAAAAATGCTTATACAAATCTTCGCTTTTGTGGAGCATGACACAGAACAGAATACTGATCAAGGCACACAAAATTGCAAGGACCGATATCTTGACACTTGCAGCGATGGTGAAATCCGGAATTCCATGAATCTGAAACAGACTGTTTGTGATTCCGAAAGAATATGCAATACCATGTGCGACCAGTGAACTGATAACACATGGAACCAAAGCAATATAGTACATAACACCGACGCTGACGATTTCCATTGGAAGGATTGCGGCAGCCATAGGAGTTCCGAACAGCGCGGAGAAAGCAGCACTCATGCCACACATAATCATGACATGTTTGTCTTTTTCATCGAAACGGAACAACTTGCCGAGAGCATTGCCGATACTTCCGCCCATCTGCAGTGCAGCACCTTCACGACCCGCAGAACCACCGAAAAGGTGTGTGATGAGGGTGGATATAAAAATGAGAGGTGCCATGCGAAGCGGCAGTTCATCATCGGAATGGATGGCAGAAATGACCAGGTTGGTTCCTGTATCTTTTTCGTTGTGCAGCAACCGGTACATGGCAACAATTGCAAGACCGCCGACTGGCAGTAAAAACAAAAGCCAGTGATACTGCGTACGGAGCACGGTCACAAGGGACAGGCAAAAGTAAAAGGCTGTGCCGCACAAGCCGACAATTACGCCGACAATGACCGCAAAAATTATCCATTTAACCGATACAACTGTGCGGTGGATATTGTGTTTTATTTTATGTTTGATCATTTCATTCATAACTTATCACCTCATATGTTCTTTTATTTATACTAGCATTCAAAAATGTTTTTTACAAGAGGACAAAAAGGTGTTATCATTTAATATAGGAGTTAATGTATATTGCATCAGTTTTTTTGTCGAAGGTAAAATGAAAATGGACTGATGTTCAATTGATAGGAGGAAAAATTATGAGAACAAGTGGCGTACTTATGCCAATTTTTTCATTGCCATCACCATATGGCATTGGAACTATGGGAAAAGTTGCAAGAAAATTTGTTGATTTCCTGGTAAAAGGAGGACAAAAATACTGGCAGATTCTTCCAATCTGTCCGACAAGTTATGGAGATTCTCCATATCAGTCTTTTTCCAGTTTTGCGGGAAATCCATATTTTATTGATCTGGAATATTTATGCAAAGATAAACTTTTGACACGCAAGGAATGCGAATCTTTTGCATGGGGCGGAAATGAAAAATATGTTGATTACGGAGTTATGTATGAATCCCGTTATGCATTGTTGAAGAAGGCATTTGTACGTTTTCAGAAAAATCTTCCGGAAGATTATGCCGTTTTCTGTGAAAAAGAGAAAGAATGGCTGGACGAGTATACATTATTTATGGCATTGAAGGATGCCAACGACGGAAAAGCATGGGCAGAGTGGGACAAAGATCTGCGTATCCGCAAGCCGGAAGCATTGAACAAAGCCCGCGTTGACTATGCGGAAGATATTGAATTTTACAAAATGCTGCAGTATCTGTTCTTTAAACAGTGGAGACAGCTGAAAGCATATGCGAATGAGAATGGAATTGAAATTATTGGTGACGTTCCGATTTATGTTGCAAGTGACAGTGCGGATGTCTGGGCGAATCCAAAACAGTTTTATTTGGATGAGGACTTAAATCCGATTGAAGTTGCAGGATGTCCTCCAGATGCGTTTTCTGCAGATGGACAGCTCTGGGGCAATCCTCTGTTCCGCTGGGATGTTATGAAAAAAGACGATTATGCATGGTGGACCAAGCGTATTCAGGCCATGGCACAGCTGTATGACATTATCCGAATCGATCATTTCCGCGGATTTGATTCTTACTATGCAATTCCGGCAAAGGATAAGAATGCAAAGAACGGTAAATGGAAAGAAGGTCCGGGAATGGATCTGTTCCATTCATTGGAGAAGAAACTTGGAAAGCTTCCGATTATTGTAGAAGATCTTGGATTCCTGACGCCATCTGTTATCCAACTGCTGAAAGATTCCGGATTTCCAGGAATGAAAGTGATTCAGTTTGCATTTGACAGCCGTGAGGGAAGTAATTATCTTCCACATACCTATACACAGCATTGTGTTGTTTATACAGGAACACATGACAATGATACAGCAATGGGCTGGATGAAAACCGCACCGAAGGCTTCTGTGAAATTCGCAAAAGAGTACTTGAATCTCACAAAAGAGGAAGGTTATAACTGGGGAATGATGCGTGGTGCATGGTCATCTGTAGCAGATATGGCAATTGTTCCAATGCAGGATCTGATCGGACTTGGATCTGAGGCACGTATCAATACACCATCTACACTTGGAGAGAACTGGAAGTGGCGTGCGACTGCGGATCAGATCACAAACAGTCTGGCAAAGAGACTCTATAAGTATATGGAGATGTATGGACGCGTAAATGAAAAAGTTCTTGAAGAAAAAGCAAAAGCAGAGGCAGCAAAAAAAACAGAAAAGACAGAAATAAAATCTGAAGTAGAAAAATAAAAAAGAAGCATAAATCAAATCCCTCTTCCATATATATAGATATATATGAGAAGGGGGAATTTTTATGGAAAGCAGAGAAAATAAAGACTTTGATTTATATAAAGATATCCAGGGACGAACCGGGGGAGAAATTTATATCGGTGTGGTTGGGCCGGTGCGCACCGGAAAATCAACGTTTATCAAACGGTTCATGGATTTGTTTGTGCTTCCTTATATCACTGATGAAAATACAAAAAAACGTGCGGAAGATGAGCTTCCCCAGTCAGCTGCAGGAAAAACAATTATGACAACGGAACCGAAATTTATTCCGCAGGAAGCGGCAAATATTACGTTAGCCGATCAAAGTGATATCAGGGTCCGTCTAATTGACTGTGTTGGCTTTATGGTGGACGGGGCTAGCGGTCATATGGAAGGCGACAATAATCGTATGGTCAAAACACCATGGTTCCCGGATGAAATACCGTTTGTTGATGCTGCGCGGATTGGTACGCAGAAAGTCATTCGGGATCACGCCACCATCGGGATCGTGGTTACGACAGATGGTTCCATTGGGGAACTTTCGAGGGAAAATTACATAGATGCGGAGCAAATGACGATCGGGGAACTTCGAGAAATTGGAAAACCATTTGTCATTGTGCTGAATTCCATGCACCCATACAGTGAGGAGACAGTTGCACTTCAAAGGGAGATGGAACATACATATGGAACCAAAGTTGTTCCTGTCAACTGTCAACAAATGCATCGGGAAGACATTGTCAATGTTATGAATGCTGTTCTTATGGAATTCCCGGTGACACGCATTGACTTTATGATTCCGAAATGGACCGAAATGCTACCGCTCGAGCATCCGGTAAAGGCAGCGATGATTCAATCTGCCACGGGCTTTTTGAAGCAGATGGATAAAATGCGTGATATTGCAGCAACAACGGAAGAAAAGAATCTTGCCCTGGCAGCAAATGAGCAGGTGAAGGAGGCTTTTTTCAAATCGATACTGGTGCAGAACATGGATGTCTCAAATGGAACTGTGGTCATTCGGATGGAAATCGATGATAAATACTACTTTGCTTACATCAGTGAGATGACCGGTGTGCAGATTGATGGGGAATATCAGATGATTTCCATGTTGCGGGGACTTGCACAGATGAAACGGGAGTATGAGAAGGTCAAAGATGCCATGGAATCTGTTGAACAGAAAGGTTATGGTGTTGTCATGCCGGGGCTGTCGGATATTCGAATGGAAAATCCGGTGCTGATCCAGCATGGAGGAAAATATGGTGTGAAAATGCGTGCACTTTCGCCATCCATTCATATGATCAAGGCAAATATTGAAACCGAAATAGCTCCGATTGTCGGAAGCCAGGAGCAGGCACAAGATCTGATTACATACATAAAAGCAGGAGAGGAAAGTGGAGAAGGCATCTGGACTACCAATATTTTCGGAAAATCAGTTGGTGAACTGATGGAGGATGGCATCCGCGGCAAAATTATGCAGATGGATGATGAATGTCAGCTGAAATTACAGGATACCATGCAAAAAATTGTCAATGACAGCAATGGCGGTATGGTTTGTATCATTATATAAAGAATATGCTTTATGCGGGAGAGAAGAATCGGCGGTTGCTGTTTCTTCTTTCTTTATGTTATGATATGATGGTTATTGCCAAACATTTATGATTAATCAGATTACTACATGCCCAGGGCAGATAAAGAGAGGTACTTATGTTAAAAGTAACAGATTTATCCTACGAATTTCCACAGAAGGATTTGTATCATAAAATATCATTTTCCATTGAGGACGGACAGCATTGTGTTTTGATTGGAACGAACGGAACTGGAAAAAGTACACTGATCCGGATTCTTGCACATCCGGATGAATATTTGTACGACGGAAAAATAGAGATGGAAGCCAATCAGCGCATTGGTTTTGTGAACCAGTTCCTGAATCTTGCGGATGATGAAGACTGCTCGGTTTTTTCCTATATGAAAGAACCGTTTGACATCCAGCAGAAAAAAATTGATGATATCTGCAAAGAGATGGAAGCTGGAGAAAATATAGAGGCATTGATGGAACAGTATCAGGAAGCCTGGGATTTGTTTACAGCGATGGATGGGGATAACTGCGAGGTCAATATCAAAAAGCAGTTGAAACTGGCGGGCCTTGAAAAACTGGAAAACCTTAAAATGACAGAACTCAGCGGCGGAGAGTGCAAACTGATTGAGATTATCCGGCAGATGCTTGTAAAACCTTCGCTTTTGATTATGGACGAGCCGGATGCGTTTCTGGATTTTGAAAATGTGAATGCACTGCGGGATTTGATCAATGCACATAAGGGAACACTTCTGGTCATTACGCACAATCGATATCTCCTGAACTACTGTTTTGACAAAGTGTTGCATTTGGAAAATAAGGAATTGCAGGAGTTTGATGGCAATTATACTGCATATCACTATCTTATGCTGCAGACAAAAATCGAGCAGACCCAGCTTGCGGCTGCTGATATGGAAGAAATCGAACGCAACCGCAAACTTGTTGAGAAACTTCGAAGGAACGCAACACGATTTGATAATGCTTCTCTGGGAAAAGCGCTGCATGCGCGTGTATCATTGTTAGAACGTCTGGAAAACCGGAAAACCAGATCACCGTTTATCGAGATTCCACATCCGCAGATTGTTCTTCATACCGATGCAGCAGTAGATGAAGTGGAACAGCCGGTGCTGAAGGTGGAGGACTATGAGGTTCGGTTTGATGAACTGCTTTTGGAACATGTATCATTTGAACTTGCAGCAACGGATAAGGTTGCTATTGTAGGTGGAAATGGTACAGGTAAGACAACACTTCTCCGGGAAATTTATCGGCGCCAGAATCCGGCAATCGCGGTTGCAGCGGATACGGATGTGGCTTATTTATCCCAGATGCAGGGAGAAACGATGGACGAGCAGCAGTCTGTGTGGGAAGCCATGGAACAGGTAGGTATGGAAAAAGAGGATGAAGCGGCAGCTTATCTTCTGACCTACGGACTTCCAAAGGAAATATTGGAACAGAAAATCCATGCACTTTCCGGTGGAGAAAAAAATCTCTTACAACTTGCAATCCTCTCGCTCGGAAATGCATCGCTTTTGCTCATGGATGAGCCGACCAGTCATCTGGATCTGTACGCACAGGAAGCTCTCGAGGAAGCAGTGGCAGCTTATAATGGAGCAGTACTTATGGTATCGCACGATTTCTATACCATTGCAAATTGTGTGGATTATGTATTGTATGTCGAAGATAAGACGGTGCGCAAAGTGAGTGCACGCAAATTCCGCAAAATGATCTATGCAAATCATTTTGATAAAGACTATCTGGAATTGGAAAAAAAGAAAAAAGAACTTGAAGGACGCATTTATCAGGCTCTGGCCAAAGACGATCCGAAGACCGCGGAACAACTTTCGGAGAAACTGGCGGATGTGATTGGAAAAATGGATCAGAAGATATAAAAAGATATTAGGGAACAAAGAAAGGAGCAGGCGAGGAAACCTGCTCCTTCTTAGTTACTGAAAAGTAGTTGAGTAACTGAGTAGTTAATTAGATAATTGTTTAATAAAATTGAACTACATACTCATTCGTGTACGTTACATGCTAAACTAATAACACTATTCAATATCTATATTATACAATGAAATCGCAAATTTGCAATACTTATTTTGTAAATTCTTAAATTTTTTTGAAATTGCTTAAGTGTATTTGAAGGTTTTCTTAAGGGAGCGGTAAAAATACAGGCTTACGATTTTCGAATACTGTATAATACCGAAAACCTGCATCCTTCAGTATTCCAGGGACTTTATCAAATGCATAGGCAACATGTTCCGGGGCATGGGCATCGGCTCCCATTGTAATGATTTCGCCACCGAACTCGTGGTAACGCGCGATGATTTCTTCGGTAGGATTCGGATGTCCGAGCCCGTATTTGAATCCACCGGTATTGATTTCAATCCCTTTTCCCATGGAAATCAAAGTGCGTAGTATTTCGTCAATGACATCCGAAAACTTCTTATAAGAATAGAATTTATTTGTGTTCGGACCATAGCGCACAACATAATCAATATGACCATAAACATCAAAATCCACATTTGTATGCAGATTCTCCAGAATAGACTCAAAATACTCCAAGTAGGCTTCATCCTCACTTCGTCCGTCATAATAATGCGGATAATAGGGATCGATTCCATGTACGACATGGGAAGATCCGATGACAAAGTCGAAAGGGTATTTGGCGGTCACATCATTGTTTACCTGGACGATGTGAGGCTGCAGACCGATTTCAATGCCCCAGCGGATATTGCATTTGTCTTTATATTTCTCCTTTAATGAGAAGATCTTTTCTTTATAAGAAGAGAAATCTAACAGGAATAGTTCCGGATCATCCTGGTAATCATAGTCAAAGTGATCCGTAAAACACAGTCCATCGAGTCCTTTTTGAATCGCAGCCAAAATCATATCTTCCGGGTCGGCTTCGCTGTCTCCGGAGAAACAGCAATGCATATGCGTGTCGTTTAACATAATAGATTCTCCTTTCGTTCTTTTTTATCTACTATAACGATATTTTGTCAAAAAAGAAAGCATTTAGTGAAAAAATTAACAAAGTCGAGAAAAGGACTTGAACTTTCGGAAATAATTGGGTAAAATAAAGGAAGCTTGGGACAAGCGTTCCATGAGACTATTTATTTACAATTCTAGGAGGAATTAAGAATGGCAGTAAGAGTAGCAATCAACGGATTCGGCCGTATCGGTCGTCTTGCTTTCAGACAGATGTTCGGAGCAGAGGGATACGAAGTAGTAGCAATCAACGACTTAACAAGCCCAAAAATGTTAGCACACTTATTAAAGTATGATTCATCACAGGGTAAATACGAGCATGCAGATGAGGTTTCTGCAAGCGATGATTCTATCACAGTTTGTGGTAAGGAAATCAAAATTTACGCATTCCCAGATGCAAACAATTGCCCATGGGGAGAGTTAAAGGTTGACGTTGTACTTGAGTGCTCTGGATTCTATACATCAAAAGAGAAGGCTCAGGCTCATATCAATGCTGGAGCTCGTAAGGTAGTTATTTCTGCACCAGCAGGAAACGACCTTCCTACAATCGTTTACAATACAAACCATGAGACATTAAAAGCTTCTGATACAATCATCTCAGCAGCTTCTTGTACAACAAACT
>OHVU01000499.1_pt1 | contig 12129 bp, 8 predicted proteins | sample 1579551 | NCBI WGS metagenome assembly OHVU01 (sample SAMEA3882520, study PRJEB24775) | human gut metagenome | biome: human-associated habitat; feature: intestine environment; material: feces | place: Netherlands | collected 2009/2010 | reverse complement strand
CTCTGCCTGCAATTCCAGCAGTTCCTAATGGAAACCATCTCGAAGAATCTGGAGGAGATGGGGGTATGAAGTGGGAAAAGGTGAAGCTGGGAAATGTGACGGATTCCTGCTTGGGAAAAATGCTTGACCAAAATAAAAACAAAGGAGACTATCAGCCGTATCTTGCAAATGTAAATGTTCGATGGGGTGAATTTGATTTAGAAGATTTGCCGTTAATGAAATTTGAAGAATCAGAACAGGAACGATATGAACTAAAATATGGTGATTTAGTTATTTGCGAAGGTGGGGAACCGGGACGGTGTGCGATTTGGAAGGAACAAATTCCAAATATGAAAATTCAAAAAGCGCTTCATCGAGTTAGAGTACATGACTGCCTTGATTATAGGTATCTGTTTTATTGGTTCCTTTTGGCAGGCAAAACAGGCGAATTGGATCAGTATTTTACAGGCGCAACGATTAAGCATATGCCGGGGCAAAAATTAAAGGAAGTGGTAATTGATAAACCGCCATTGGAAATACAGCACCGCATTGCTGATATCCTCTCTGCCTACGATGACCTGATTGAAAACAACCAGAAACAAATCAAATTGCTGGAAGAAGCAGCCCAGCGGCTTTATAAAGAATGGTTTGTGGATTTGCACTTTCCGGGGCATGAAAACACGAAAGTTGTGGATGGTGTGCCGGAGGGGTGGAGAAAGTTTCCGCTTGAAGAAATTGCACCGGTAGTTACAGGAAAAAAAGATGCAAACTATGGAGATAAAGGAGGAAATTATCCATTTTTTACATGTTCACAAGAAACGATAACAGCACCGGGGTATTCATTTGATACCAGTGCTGTTATATTGGCTGGTAATGGGGATTTTAACGTGAAACTATACCGCGGAAAATTTGAAGCGTATCAGAGAACTTATGTGCTTGCACCATTTGACCATTCAAATTTATTTAATTTGTATTTTACCGTACAGGATAATATGGAAGCGTTGGCGAAAGGCGCAAGCGGTTCAACTATAAAGTTTTTAACAAAAGGAATGCTGCAAAAAATTTTGGTACTGACTGCGGATAAAAAGGTTTTGGATAAATTTAATGATTACGAAGAGAATATTCAGCAGAAAGTTGAAGCGCTAAAGAAACAGGTGGAAGATCTTACAGAAATACGAAACCGTTTATTGCCGAAGTTGATGAGCGGGGAAGTGGAGGTGTGACATTATGGATATGCCAAAAGATTTTTATGATATGGTACGTGCGGATATTGAACGATTGAGTAATACTCAAAATTTAAGTGACGATGAACGCTTGAAATTACATAGAGAAATAGACGGAAAATACCAAGCATGTGTAAAGCAATGGTATGATGGTCTGTGGTACAATGATAGAAATGCGAAAATGGTCTTTTATGGACATCTGGTAGAACACCCGAATTGTGTGGTTGAAAATCTGGAAATGATGAAAGCAAAGCTGGAAACGTACAAATACCAGATGAACGCAGTACAGTTGCCCAAACCGGAAGTTTCTAATTCGCAGATTGTCAATGTTACCAACAGCATGAATGTTAACGTTACATTTGAGCAGGTGCGCAAAGAAGTAGAAGAAATGACTTCACTCACGAATGAACAGACACAGGAAGTGCTGGATAAAATTTCTGAGATTGAAGAAGTGGTGAAGTCCAAAGACAGCAAAAAGTCAAAGTGGGAAAAAGTAAAGCCTGTTTTGGCATGGATGGCTGATAAGAGCTGTGACGTGGGGATTGCGTTATTGCCGCTACTGTTTAAAATTTGAAAAACAAAGAGAGATAAAAATGGTCGTACTAAAAAGAATACACATCAAAAACTTTAGGTCAATTGTGGATGCAACAATCGAATTAGATGATTTTAATTTTTTCGTTGGAAAAAATGATTCAGGAAAATCAAATGTACTGAAGGCAATAAATCTGTTTTTTAATGAGAGAACGGATTATGATACACCGTTTAATTTTGCGGTGGATTATTCGAAATTTGCAAAGAGGTCGATTCACCAAGCGAAGGAGATTATGATAGCGCTAGATGTTCAAATGCCAGCGACATTTAAAGATGGTGGAATTAAAACATGGACAAAAATATGGCGAAAAGAAGGACTGTACAACGATAATGCGACAGAATTGTTCTCAAGAGGAACAAAAGGAACAACATTTCTTAGCAGAATAAAGTATATGTATGTGCCTGCCATTAAAAGTGCTGATTATTTCAAGTATTTATTATCGCAGGTATATGATTCAATGACAGAAGTTGCAGATAGTGCGTTGAAAGACCTTAACAAGAAGTATTCAAGTGAGTTACAAGAGATAACTCATGGATTAAGTGAAAATTTACAAAATGTTCTGCATATGAGATCGGACATTCAGATGCCAAGAGAATTGAGTACGCTTTTTAAAGACCTTTCTTTTTCTACTACAGATAAATTTGTGAAGAATGTGGATTTAAACCAACGTGGAGATGGCATTAAGGCACGACACATTCCATCAATTCTGAATTTTATGCAGGAAAACATGGAGGAAAATAGAGCTAAAAATACCGTAAGCTATAATTTTATTTGGGGATTTGAGGAACCAGAAAATGGTGTGGAATACAGCCTCTGCTATGAGATGGCAGAAGAATTATATGATTATAGGAAAAAATGTCAACTGTTAATTACAACACATTCGCCAGCGATATATGCGATAAAAAATAGAGATGAAACGAGATGTTATTATGTAAGCAAAAAGGAATCTGGTGCGACAGCATACGATACTGACATAAGTGTTGATGAAATAAATCAAAAAATCGGTTTGATGCCGCTGATTGCACCGTATTTAATGGAACAAAAAACAAAATATGACGATGAACTAAAAAACTTGGAGAACGCAATTGAAAAATTACAAGAAGAATACAAACAGGCAACAGAACAGATAGTGATTTTAGCAGAGGGCAAGACTGATATCAAACATCTGAAAGCGGCGTTCTCACATATTGATGACCCACATGGAATCCTCTCGAAAATTTCTTATTATGATTTTGAAAATCAAGTGTTGGGAGCAGATGATTTATTACCATTGCTAAATAAGTTGGCATCGATTCCTGCAAAAGGCGTGGTGTATTTAGCTATGTTTGATAGGGACAAGCATAATGAGGAAGGTGAATATAGGAAGGTATCAGAGAATGTATATAGGTTCAATATACCGGCTCTAAATAACGCTGAACGGAATGTTGATGATAAAATCAGTATCGAACATTACTATACAAATGCTGAAATACAGACGGAAACGGGAAAAGGACATCTTTATATGGGAAAGGATTTTGACGAGTATGGGATGTCAATAGATAAAAATTTATTTTATAGTAAATTCTCTCACTGCAAGGTATTGCCGAATCAAATTGTGGATTCAGGTTGTAGCCGGATAGAGAGAACGTCTGAAAGAAGAACATTGTGTAGCAAAAATGATTTTGCGGAGTACGTTACTTCGAATTTTGAAAAGTTTAATTTTGAAAATTTTAAACTTATTTATGAATTAATCTATAAAATTATACAAGAAAATAATATCTTTGCAGAAAAACAATAATGAGGTGATCCTATGAGCCGCGAATACTCCGAAAATATCCTTGTTCAGAACAGTGCAGGCAACTTGCTGCAAAATGTTCTGGGCTGGGAGGTCGTGCTGGCTTACAACTCCGAAAAGCTGGGGCCGGACGGGACGTTAGGCCGTACCAGCTATGGGGAAGTGCTGCTGACCCGGTATTTTCGGCAGGCGCTTTTGCGCTTGAACCCGTGGCTCACCCCGAACCAGCTGGACGAGGTGCAGAAGAAATTTACGGCGCACGTTTCCACCGCATCCCTGATGCAGATCAATGAGGAAAAGTATTTTCTGCTGCGGGATGGCATCCCGGTGACGGTCAAGCGGCCGGATGGCCGCACCGAAATCCGAAGCGCGGCGGTGATCGACTTCAAAAACCCGGAAAACAATCATTTCCTTGCCGTAAAAGAGATGAAGATCCACTCGCAGCTGTACCGCCGTAGAACGGACATTGTGGGCTTTGTCAATGGCATTCCGCTGCTGTTTATCGAGCTGAAAAAGCCCACCGTGGATGTGCAGAACGCCTACATAGACAACTATCGGGATTACCTCGATACCATTCCGCAGTTGTTCTATTACAATGCCTTTCTTATGCTGTCCAATGGATTGGAAGCCAAGGTGGGCACGCTTGGCAGCAAGTACGAGTTTTTCCACGAGTGGAAGCGTCTGAAGGAAAGCGATGCAGGCAGCGTGGAACTGGAAACCATGCTGCGGGGCATCTGCGAGAAAAAGACCTTCCTCGATCTGCTGGAAAACTTCATCCTTTACGACCATTCCGGTGGGCGCACCACCAAGATTCTGGCCCGCAACCACCAGTATCTCGGCGTCAACGAGGCCGTCAGTGCTTACGAGAACCGCAAGCTGAAAGACGGCAGGCTGGGTGTGTTCTGGCACACGCAGGGGTCTGGCAAAAGCTACTCCATGGTCTTTCTGGCGCAGAAGATCCGGCGCAAGTTTGCAGGCTCGCCCACCATTGTGGTACTGACCGACCGTGACGAGCTGAACCGGCAGATCAGCGATACCTTTGAAAACTGCGGTCTGCTGGGCAAGACAAAGGCTTCGCAGTTCATTGCATCCAGCGGTACAGACCTTGTAAAAAAGCTGCAGGGCAACCCCAGCTTTGTGTTTACCCTGATCCAGAAGTTCAACCTGCCCAAGGAGCCGCCCATCTACCCGGATCACGACATTCTGATTTTGTCGGACGAAGCCCATCGCAGCCAGTACGGCATTTTTGCAGACAACATGATGCACCTGCTGCCCACGGCGTCCCGCATCGGCTTTACCGGTACGCCGCTGCTGGCGGATGACCATATTACCGAGCGCACCTTTGGCGGGTATCTGTCGGTGTATGATTTCAAGCGGGCAGTGGAGGACGGCGCAACGGTACCGCTGTATTATGAAAACCGTGCGGATAAGATCGCCCAGTTGGACAAGCCGGAGATCACCGGGCGGATTTTGGATGCCATTGAAGCTGCCGACCTTGATCCCTCGCAGGAGGAAAAGCTGGAACGCGAGTTTGCAAAGGAGATCCATATTCTCACCGCAGATGAACGGCTGCGTTCCATTGCAAAGGATTTTGTGGAGCATTACTCTGACCTTTGGACCAGCGGCAAGGCGATGTTCGTCTGCCTGAATAAGGTCACCTGTGTGCGGATGTACAACTATGTGCAGGAATGCTGGCAGGCAAAGATCAGGGAGCTGGAAGCCCGGCAGGGCACAGTGACCCAGCAGGAAGCACAGGAGCTTGCCCGTAAACTGGCATGGATGAAAGAAACCGAAATGGCAGTGGTGATCAGTCAGGAGCAGAACGAGGTGCAGACCTTCAAAAAGTGGGGGCTGGATATTCTGCCGCACCGTGCCAAAATGGAAAAGCGGGAGCTGGATAAAGAATTCAAGGACAGCAAGAATCCGTTCCGGGTGGTGTTCGTCTGTGCCATGTGGCTGACGGGCTTTGATGTAAAGTGTCTGTCCTGTCTGTATCTGGACAAGCCGTTGAAAGCCCATACCCTGATGCAGACGATTGCTCGTGCAAACCGTGTTTCGGAGGGCAAGAGCAACGGCCTGATCGTGGACTATATTGGTATCGTAAAGGCGCTGCGCAAGGCTCTGGCAGATTATACGGTCAGCAAGAACAGCCCGGCGGGCATTGACCCAACGGTGGACAAAACGGAGCTGATTCAGCGCATCCGCACGGTCATCGGAAAAACGGACGGCTTTCTGGCAGAACACGGGTTCCGGCTGCAGGAATTGGTGGACGCACAGGACTTTGAAAAGATGAGCCTTGTACAGGATGCAGTCAACGCGATGTGCGAGACGTTGGAAACCAAGAAAACCTTCCAGACCTATGCGTCTGAACTGGCGCGGCTGTTCCGCTACGCAGACCGTGACGATGTGGACGATGCCGTGCGCGCCCGGAAAAACGCAATTCTCGCCATCTACGAGGGCTTGCAGCAGAAGCGGAAACACGCGGACAATACCGACCTGATGGTGCAGATCAACGGCATCGTCAACGAGTACATCCATGTGGAAAAGCCGGATCAGGAGGCTGTACCTTCCCGGCAGTTTGACATCAGCAAAATTGACTTTGACCTGTTGAGCCGGGAGTTCGCCCACACCCGGCGGAAGAATCTCTTGCTGCGAGATCTGGATGAACTGGTGAATCAGCAGTTGTCGAAGATGCTGTTTGCAAACCCGCAGCGCATTGATTATTATGACCGCTATCAGGAGATCATAGATGCCTATAATGCAGAGCAGAACCGGGCAACCATTGAGAAAACTTTCATGGATCTAATGGAACTGGCCAGTTCGCTGGATATGGAACAGCAACGCTATGTGCGTGAGGGCTTTTCCAGCGATGAGGAACTTTCAGTGTACGATTTGCTATTTTCGGAGAACCTCACGAAGCAGGAAATTGAAACGATCAAGAAGGTGTCTGTGGACTTGTTGACAAAAATCAAACAGCAGATTGCCAAACTCGACCATTGGACGGACAAGCAGGAAACTAAGGCGATTGTGGATAACCTGATTCGCAATACCCTTTGGCAAGAACTTCCCAATAGCTATGATGTAAGCGATATCCAGACCTACCAGAAGAAAATCTACGAGTATGTATATATGCGCTACCCGGAAGTAGCATAACGCAAAAATCACCCCAGAGAGAACGCACAAGAGGCTATTCTCTCTGGGGTGATTGCGTATCAAATCATCTGAAAATGCTTTAATGCTTCCACAATCGCATCCTCTTTTTCCTTCGGACACTCGGGCTGCTTCGCATTCTCATTTTTCGCTTTATGGTAACTCTCACGCTCGATGATGCCATACTTCTGCTTCACCTGTGCGATATAGAGATTGGAAACCTTCAACTGATGATGCGCCAACACATAATCCCGAATCTCATTGTAAGTTGCTTTGCTCTCCGCAGCAGTCACATCCAGCTCCTCTATGCTGACGTCCACTTCGATGTGCCGCTCGACATTGAGTTTGGTCAAAAGGAGAACCGCTTCCACGTGCCTTGTCCTTGGGAACAAATCCACGGGCTGAACCTTTTCCAGCGTATACCCCTGTTCACACAGGAACTTAGCATCGCGGGCGGCGGTGGAGGGGTTGCAGCTGACCATGACGAGGGTGCGTGGGGCCATCTGGACAATGGCAGTCAGGGTGGCGTTATCGCAGCCTTTGCGCGGCGGGTCCACCACGATCACATCGGGGTGGGCACCCTCGCTGGCAAGGCGGGTCGCGGCTTCGCCGGCGTCCATGCAGTAAAAATCGGCTTCCTCCGGGGGCAGGCCAAGATGCGCAGCAACGGTTTTGGCACCTTCCACTGCCTGCGGCACAACCTCAACGCCGACCAGGCGGCGGCAGTGCGGCTTCATCGAAAGGCCAATGGTGCCCATACCGCAGTAAAGGTCCAGCAAAAAGTCATCCGGCTGCAGCCGGGCAAACTCTTTCGCCTTGGCGTACAGCAGCTCGGCAGCGGGGGTGTTGACCTGATAAAACTCGTGCACACCCATCTGGATGGGCACTCCGGCCAAAGTATCCTCAATCACGCCGGGGCCAAGCACGGTGCGGGTATCCCGCCCTAAAATCACGTTGGTGCGGGCGGTATTGCGGTTGATCAGCACGGTGGTCAGCTGGAACTCCTGCTGCAAGGTGCGGCAGATCTCGGCTTCGTTGGGCAGGCCGTTGCCGTTTACCACAAAGCACAGCAGGCGCTGACCGCTGTGCCAGCCCTGGCGCATATATAAATGGCGCACGCGGCCCTTGCCGGTTTCCTCGTCATAGGGGGCAATGCCGTTGGCTTCCAGTAACGCACAAGCCCGGCGGGCCAGGGCGTTCATCCACTCCGGCTGCAATTTGCAATCGGGGCAGGGGACGATACGGTGGGTGCGCCCGGCGTAAAAACCGGTCACGACATGGCCATCGGCATCCAGCCCAACGGGCAGCTGGACCTTATTGCGGTAGTGTGCGGTGTGGTCCGTCAGGGCGAGAACGGGCGAAAACTCAAAGCTGCTTACATCAAAGCCGCCAAGGCGGGCAAAAGCATCCCGCACAAAGCCGGTTTTCGCCTCGCATTCCGTAGCATAGCTCAAATGGCGCAGGCCACAGCCGCCGCAGGGAGTGCACACGGCACAATCCGGCGCAACGCGGCCGGGGCCGGGGGCTAAAATCGCGTCAATGCGGCCGAAAGCATAGCTTTTCAATGCCTTTACAATGCGGCAGCGGATCACATCCCCCGGTGCCGCGCCGGGCACAAAAACGGCCTGCCCTTCCACATGGGCAACGCCGCTGCCATCGCTGGAAAGGTTTTCGATCGTGGTTTCAAAAATCTGATTTTTCTTCAAAGACATGGTTTGCTCCGTTTGCTCTAATGTTATGGCAAATATATCAGTCTGCCGGTAAAAACTGAGCGGCAGCACCAAAAAGCAAGGTGCTGCCGTATGGTGGGACATTGTGTGAAAATGGCTTATACCAGCCCCAGCTGCGGGTCTTTTTCCAGCGCAGCAAGGTACTTGCTGGGGGGAACACCTTTGACCTTTTTGAACACGCGGGAAAAATAGAACTGGTCAAAAAAGCCGACGGAGACCGCGATTTCGGCGATGGAAAGCCCGGTGTTTTTCAGCAGGGAACACGCTTCGCTGATGCGGTAGCCCGTTAAATAGTCAATCGGGCTTTGGCCTACATTGGACATGAACACGCGGTACAGATGGCTGCGGCTGACCCCAACCGCCTTGGCGATATCATCTACCGAAATATCATGGGAATAGTTGAACTGAATATACTTGATAGCGGCCAGCACATACTGGCTGCTGGAAGACGGCGTGTTGGGCATGGCTTCGCGCGCTTCCTTCATCAGCTGGGCCATGAACAGGTACAGGTAGCCGGTCATCAGGGCTTCGCACTGCGGTTCCGGGCCGCGGGCCAGGTAGATATTATAAATGGTTTCACGGGTGCTTTGGGGATCTTTGCAGTGGTGCACGGGCTGCACATCGCTGAACGGGGTCTGCTGCACCAGCTTGTTGGCGCAGGCACCGTTAAAGCCGACCCAGTAATATTCCCACGGGTCGGTTTCATCTGCCGCATAGGTGATGAGCTGGTTGGGTTTGGCGAGGAAGAGATCACCCTCCTGCAAATTATAGGCAGCGCCGTTGACCTGATACACACCTTTGCCCGCAACAACAAGATGGATCAGGTAATGGTCACGCACACCGGGGCCCCAGGTGTGGCCCGGCTGGCAGTATTCGTGGCCACAATTAAAAATGGAAAGCTCTACATTATCGGTATAGCTCTGCTTATAAGATTGCTTTGCGATGGTCGGCATACCAAATCCCTCACTCTTGCAAAATCTGGTTGTGGTTCGCCATTCTGCTCCCAAAACAGGGCCCACCGCAGCAGGCCGGAACAGGATGGAGCATATTTTTTACCATTATATCAGAAGATTCATCAAAAGTCCATAATCGCGTTGAAAAAAGATGTTTACATCCTGCTAAAATTTGTTATACTGAGTACAAGAAGCTGTGATACTGGCCTAAAATGCGCTGCATAGCTAAAAAGAACGCGCGGTTTTTGTGCATGTTTTACAAGGGACAGCCAAACGAAGAAAGGTGTATGAACGATGGCAACGAGTGCGGAACTGAAACAAAATATCTTGAACGGCGGTTACGACCAGGCTTTTGCCAAGCTGTATGGGGCAGACACTGCTACTGTGGCAGCCCAGCGTGTCCGTTATGTGGATATGATCGACCATTTTGAAGAAAACTTTGGCACGGGCCGCACAGTGTGTTTGTACTCGGCACCCGGCCGCACCGAGATCGGTGGCAACCATACCGACCATAACAACGGCGTGGTGATTGCAGCTGCCGTAAACCTGGATATCATTGCTGTGGTTGCCAAGAATGACGAGAATGTTGTACGCGTGATTTCCCACGGCTTTGGTAAGATCGACGATGTGAATCTGCGCGACCTGACCCCGCAGCCCGTTGAAGCAGAGCACAGCGCCAGCCTGATCCGCGGCGTGGCTGCCGGCATTGTGAAAGACGGCGGCAAGGTGGGCGGCTTTGACTGCTACACCACCTCTGACGTTCTGGGCGGTTCCGGTTTGTCCAGCTCGGCTGCCTTTGAGGTGTGCATGGGTGCTATCTTCCGCGGCGAGTACAACGATAATGACATGAAGCGTTTCGACCAGGTCAAAAACGCCATGATCAGCCAGTATGCTGAGAATGTTTTCTTTGGCAAGCCCTGCGGCCTGATGGACCAGACCGCCTGCGCCGTGGGAAAGGTCATCACCATCGACTTTAAGGAAGTGGGGCATCCGGTCGTGCGCGAAGTTCCGTTTGATCTGGCAGCCAAGGGCTTTGCACTCTGCATCAGCGATACCAAGGGCAGCCACGCTGACCTGACCGATGATTATGCCGCTGTGCGCCGCGAGATGGAGAGCGTTGCCGAATTCTTTGGCAAAAAGGTTCTGCGCGATGTGGACGAGGAAACCTTCCTGAAAGCCATCCCCGAAGTGCGCAAAGTGACCGGCGACCGCGCCGTGGTGCGTGCCATCCATTTTTATAATGACAGCCGCCGCGCCGGGGAAATCTATGAAGCCATCAAGGCAGATGATTTTGACCGCTTCCTGCAGCTGATCATTGAGGGTGGCCATTCCAGCTTTGAGTTCAACCAGAACGCCTACAGCATCAAGAACCCGCAGGAGCAGGGCGTGCCTTTGGCATTGGCCATCAGCCAGAAGGTGCTGAACGGCCGCGGCGCATGGCGTTTGCAGGGCGGCGGCTTTGCCGGTACCATCCAGGCATTTGTTCCGCTGGCACTGCTGGAAACCTACAAGAACGCCATTGACGCTGTGTTTGGCGCGGGCAGCTGCCATGTGCTGAGCGTGCGCAATTACGGCGCTGTGATGGTTACGCCGGATATGTAAAACATTCGGAAAATACATAAAACAAAGGGATCGGCAGAAAATGCCGGTCCCTTTTCTGATAGCAGGCAGAATACAAAACGTGCAAACTTGCTTATTCGGCGTTTTTGCTGTACAGGATCGCCAGCCCCTTGAACAACAGGTCAGAATCATAAATCACCTTGCGGGTGCAGCAGGGCATGATGCAGGGGGCCAGGCCGCCGGTGGCAACCACGGTCAGCGGTTCGCCAAGTTCGGCTTCCACGCGGGCAGCCAGGCCGTCCAGCATGGCTGCGGTGCCAAACATCACGCCGTTGTTCAGGCATTCCACCGTGTTGCGGCCAATCAGGTGATCCGGCGTTTCGGGCGAGATAGGCGGCAGCTGCGCTGTGCCGCTGCTGATGGCCCGCAGGCTGGTCTGCACGCCGGGCAGGATAAAACCACCCAGGAACGCCCGCTTGGAAGAAATGACATTATAGGTGGTGGCCGTGCCAAGGTCCACCGTCATGCAGGGCAAGGGATAGTGAGCGGCTGCGGCGGTGGCATCGGCAATGCGGTCCCGCCCCACGCGGTCCGGAGCGTCCACCGCAAAGGTCAGCCCGGTGTTCAGTGCAGGGCTGACCAGCATGGCTTTGCGCCCGGTCAGCCGGGTGCAGGCATCGGCCAGAACTTTGGTCAGGTCGGGCACCACGCTGCACACGATAACGCCCTCACAGGCTTCAGGGGTAACGCCAAGGCGGCCCAGCAGAAATTTCAGCTCGGCGGTGTATTCATCCCCGGTGCAACGCGGGCGGGTGACCATGCGCGCGGTGAACAGCACCTTCATGCCATCCAGCCCGCCAATGCAGATGTTGCTGTTACCGATATCAACTGCAAGAATCATAGGGTAAGACCTCGTATCCTTGGCAACCCGGCAATGTTTCCCGTTCGATAGGCTTAGGGCAACACCGCACAATTCCCGCCTGAGCGGTGCTTAGAATTGTGCGGTATTGCCTTAGAATGATGCAGAGTTGCCCTGTTATAAAAGTATAAAATGCGCAGAATGTAAAATTACAGTTTATTATAGCAGTTCGCAGCCCGTTTGCCAACTGTTGAATTCCCTTTAGGCAACACCGCACAATTCCCGCCTTGCGGCTTAAGCACCGCTCCG
>OHVU01000483.1_pt1 | contig 12428 bp, 10 predicted proteins | sample 1579551 | NCBI WGS metagenome assembly OHVU01 (sample SAMEA3882520, study PRJEB24775) | human gut metagenome | biome: human-associated habitat; feature: intestine environment; material: feces | place: Netherlands | collected 2009/2010 | reverse complement strand
TTGTCGGAACCAGACCTCCGACACTTGACGAGGTTGAAAAGTATGAGACAAGTCAGTGGCGACGTATCAGTATTAAGCCGGGACTGACCGGTATGTGGCAGGTAAGTGGACGTAGCAATATTAAAAGTTTTGATGAAATTGTGGAATTGGATACGGAATATATTGATAATTGGACATTGGGAATGGATATTAAAATTATTTTTAAGACAATTCTTGTATTATTGAAACATGATGATGCTTATTAAGCATAGGAAAGAGGAAGGTAAGGCATGCGTTTGAAACGTAATTTTGTGAAACAAATAATTATAAGTCTTTTGTTTGTTATAATTGCTGTGATTTTGTGGAATTATATCGAACCTTTGCTTGGTGTACTCGTATTACTGATGGCTTTTTGGAATGCAGGGGTAGCGTTACTTGCTTATTTTAAAACTGGCAATTAAAGAATATTATGATATGAGGGTCAAAAGGTATTTTGCCCCTCATTTATGATTAATCCCGTTGGAATAAATCGCGGGTATACACTTTTTCTTTAATATCATCCAGGCAGGGATTGTATCGGTTGGCAATCACGGCCTGTGACATTTCTTTGAATTCCTTTAAGTTATTGACAATTTTACTTCCAAAGAAAGTGGTGCCATCTTCTAAAGTCGGTTCATAAATGATAACGGTAGCGCCTTTGGCTTTGATACGTTTCATAACGCCCTGTATACTGCTCTGACGGAAGTTGTCTGAGTTGCTTTTCATTGTCAGACGATATACGCCGATGACACATTCTTTCTCCATATCAGCAGAATATTCCCCATTTTTGTTGTAAGCGTAATAGCCTGCCAGTTCAAGTACGCGGTCTGCGATAAAGTCTTTTCTGGTGCGGTTGCTTTCGACAATGGCACTCATCATATTCTGTGGAACATCATTGTAGTTGGCAAGAAGCTGCTTGGTGTCTTTTGGAAGACAGTAACCGCCATAACCAAAGGAAGGATTATTATAATGCATGCCGATACGGGGATCGAGACATACGCCGTTGATGATATCCTGCGTATTGAGGCCCTTCATCTCCGCATAGGTATCTAATTCGTTGAAATAGGATACGCGGAGTGCCAGATAAGTATTGGCAAAAAGCTTTACCGCTTCGGCTTCCGTAAATCCCATGAACAGAGTATCGATGTCTTCTTTTAATGCACCTTCCTGTAAGAGAGCAGCGAACTTATGTGATGCTTCTACAAGTTTTGTATCATTTTTGTCAGTAGATACAATGATACGGCTTGGATACAGATTGTCGTACAGTGCTTTGGATTCCCGCAAGAATTCAGGGCTGAATATGATATTCTTTGTGTCATATTTTTTGCGAACAGATTCTGTATATCCGACAGGGATTGTTGATTTGATGACCATGATGGCATCCGAATTTACCTTTAAGACCAGTTCGATAACGGCTTCGACAGCGGAAGTATCAAAATAGTTTTTCTGGCTGTCATAATTGGTAGGAGCTGCAATTACAACAAAGTCTGCGTTTTTGTAGGCTGTTTCACCGTCCAGGGTGGCAGATAGATCAAGTTTTTTTTCTGCCAGATATTTTTCTATATATTCATCCTGAATCGGAGATATACGATTGTTAATCTGTTCTACTTTTTCCGGAATAATATCTACGGCAGTCACATGATTATGCTGTGCCAGCAATGTGGCGATAGACAGACCGACATATCCTGTTCCGGCAACGGCAATATTCATAGGGGCGGGAGAGGCAAGATTTTCAGAACAGCTATTGGTAAACAGCTCTGTAATATCAAAAGCGAGAACTTCTCCGAGATGTTCCAGTTGTTCAATAGAAGGAACAAAATCATGCTGCTCAATGCGGGAAATCAGTGCGCGGTTAATTCCGGTTGCATCGGCAAGTTGTGCCTGTGTCATTGATTTTTCTCTTCGAAGTCTTGCGACAGTGTCGGCAAGACGGGAAGGGGATAACTTTTTCATACAAATACTCCTTTATAATGTTACTTACTATAACAAATTATAGCGATATTGACCGGAAAAATCAAGTATATTGTATATATATTGTCAAAAGTCAAAAGCATGTTAATTATAATAACAAATTAGAAATTTGCGTTTGGCTATACAACAAATGAAGAAAGTGATACGATTGCAGGACTCCCGGCGGTATATGGATTGTATGGATCGGTATTTCCTATTCTCGCATTTGCATTTTTTTCAACATCGTCGCAGTTTATTTTTGGGGTGGATGCTGCACCGGCAGCGTTGATTGGAGCTGCGTTGCTGAATTTGAATATTGAAAGTGGTTCAAAGGAAGCACTTTCAGTAGTGCCACAACTTACATTTTTTGTTGCTGTCTGGTTGTTTGCTTTTTATCTGATGAAGGCTGGAAAATTGGTAAACTATATATCAGCACCTGTAATGGGTGGGTTTATAACAGGTATCTGTACAACGATTATTCTAATGCAGTTGCCAAAGCTGATGGGAGGTACCGCAGGGACTGGTGAATTGCCGGAATTGGTGAAACATATTGCAAAGACACTTTCGGAAATCAACGTTCCTTCACTTATTTTGGGGTTGGTATCGCTTGGAATTTTATTGGCTACCAAAAAGATATGGCCCAAGGTGCCATTTGCTGTCCTTTTGATGGTGGCGGGCGCCGTTATGACAAGATTTCTACCGGTTGAAGCATGTGGCGTACATACGCTCAGTAAAGTAGAACCAGGGCTTCCAGTATGGAAATTACCGGATTTATCACTGATTTCAATGAAAGAGACAATTACGATCAGCTTGTCTGTGGCTGTGGTTATTATGGCAGAGACACTTCTTGCAGAAAATAATTTTGCACAGAAAAACGGTTATGCAATTGACGATAATAGAGAAATTCTTGCTTTTTCGATGGGCAATCTGATTGCATCGCTGACTGGATGCTGTCCGATCAACGGCTCCGTATCCCGGACCGCAATGGGAGAACAGTATCAAAGTAAGACACAGTTGACAGGAATTGTAGCCGGACTTTCTATGATGGTTGTTCTATTAGGAGGAACGGGATTTATTGGTTATTTACCGGTTCCGGTGCTGACGGCAATTGTAATTTCTGCGTTGCTTGGCGCAACTGAGTTTGAACTGGCAGCAAGATTGTGGAAGGTTTCGCGGACCGAATTTTTTATTTTTGTTGGTGCATTTGTGGGGGTATTGATGCTTGGTACAATTAACGGAGTTTTGATAGGCATTATTTTGTCTTTTTCAGAAATGATTATCCGGACATCCAAGCCGGCACGTTGTTTCCTTGGAATTCAGCCGGGACACAGCCATTTTCGGGATCTGAAAGAAAGCAGTCAGATACATGAAATCTCGTCTGTTGTGATCTACCGGTTTAGTAGTAATCTGTTTTTTGCGAATATTGCGGTATTGCAGAACGACATTGAAAGTCATATCAGGAAGGATACGAAAGCAGTCATTCTAGATGCCAGTGGAGTAGGAAGTATTGATATTACGGCGGCAGATCGACTGGAAATCTTGTACCGCTCTTTGAAAGATCGTGGAATTCGTTTTTATATGACAGAGCATATTTCAGCCGTAAACGAACAATTACGCCAGTTGGGACTGGGGTATCTGATTGAAGAAGGATGTGTACGCAGAACCATTCATATCGCACTTAAGGATATGGAAATTCATCGCCCGTATCCTCTTGATGGGGTTGATAATGAAATGAGAAGTGCATCCCGGAAACGTGCGGACAATCGTGTGCAGGAACTTGTATGGGCGTTTGGAAGTGAGTCGGAAGAACAGATTGAAAAGCAAATACGTCTGCAGATTGAGCAGTTGAAAAAAACAGGTGATGTTGAAGAACTGTTGCATGGACGCTGGTCACATATGGAAGAATTGGATGAAGATGAGTGGTTGGAACATTTGGAAGAGCATTTAAAAGAAATTGTGCATATTTCAGGCAAGGATGAGAAGACGATTGCAGCACATTTTGAGGCGCATCGTCGGGAGGTGTATGAGCGAATTGCAAGAGAACATCCGGAACTCGCGGAACGTTTTCGGGAGAGGCGTCATATGCTGGACGAACATATGAAAGAAAAAAATCCAGAAATTTATGCACTTATTGTCAGTATGCGAAAGAAAAAGTGATAGGAATAATGTCCTATTGGATAGACCGTGCGGATACCGTATACTTTTTACTGGTACATGTAAAATAATTATGGAAAATGGCAAGGGGATGAATAAATTTTTCTTTTTCTTCTTTTTCCCTTTGCAAACCCCCCATTTTCCTGTATGATAGAGATAGATTAACAGTAAGGAGGCATACAGTTATGTTGCAGATTAAAAATCCGGTTTTGCCGGGATTTAATGCAGATCCATCCATTATCCGTGTGGATGATACATATTACATTGCGAACTCTACGTTTGAGTGGTTTCCGGGAGTTCGTCTGCACGAGTCAAAAGATTTAGTACATTGGAATCTTCTTCCATCCGCATTGTCCACGACGACATTGCTTGATATGAAAGGAAATCCGTCATCGGGAGGTATCTGGGCGCCGGATCTTTCCTATGCAGATGGAAAATTCTGGCTGATTTATACGGATGTAAAAGTAACCGAAGGACCGTTCAAAGATATGATCAATTATCTGACGACGGCAGAAGATATCCGCGGACCATGGTCGGATCCGATCCGTGTCAATGGTGTGGGATTTGACGCATCGTTGTTCCATGATGATGACGGACGCAAATACCTTGTTCAGCAGACATGGGATCATCGCGAATACCACCATGCTTTTGACGGTATTACAGTGACAGAATTTGACACAGAGACAATGAAATTAAAACCGGAGACAGCACGTACGATCTACGCCGGAACGGACGTTAAACTGGTTGAGGGACCACATTTGTATAAGATCAACGGATATTATTATCTGTTTGCTGCACAGGGTGGAACCGTTTGGACACATCAGGAAGTAGTAGCTCGTTCAAAGACGTTAGATGCGTTGAGTTTTGAGACAGAGCCTGGCGATCCGTTTATTACAAACTTTGATACGCCGGAACTTGAGATCCAGAAGCAGGGACATGGTGCTCTCGTAGAGACTCCCGGCGGTGAGTGGTATTATGCAAGTTTGTGTGGAAGACCGTGGCACCACGAAAATGAAAGTTCGATCGACCCACGCGGCTGGTGTCCGCTTGGCCGTGAGACGGCAATTCAGAAAGTATACTGGGATGAAGAAGGCTGGCCTCGTATCGAGGGCGGACATGGCGGAAAAGTGCTTGTGGATGCGCCGAAAGATGCAATCTTGACAGAAGCACCGGCAGATCATTCGATGCATGATGAATTTGACACACCAAAACTTCATGATGAGTGGAATACCCTCCGCGTACCATTTACCGAGGAAATGGGTACGACAGGGGATGGCAGGCTGACATTGGTCGGAAAAGGATCCCTCTGCAATAAGCATGAGCTTTCGTTGGTGGCAAAACGCTGGCAGGCATTTAACTTTGATGCCGAAGTGAAAGTGAAATTTGATCCGTTCAACTATCAGCAGATGGCTGGATTGACAAATTTTTACAATGATAAGCACTGGTCATTCGCTTTCGTTACGTGGAATGAGAAAAATGGCCGCGTGATCGAAGTGGCAGAGTGCAATCGTGGCGGATATCGTTCGTTCCTTCGCGACGATGCGATTCCGGTACCGGATGATGTTGAATTTGTATGGCTTCGCACAAAAGTAAGAAAGCAGTCTTACAGCTACGAGTATTCCTTTGACGGAAAGAACTATACAGAGATTCCGGGCACACTGGATGCCGCTGTATTGTCCGATGATTACGTACTCCAGTCATACGGTGGATTCTTCACCGGAGCATTTGTCGGCATGGCATGCGTGGACTACTCCGGATACGATCAGACAGCAGAATTCCGCAGTTTTGACTATAAAGAACTGGATTAATCAATAGCAAGAGCCTTTTTTAAACCAGGCTCAATCAGATGGCTGGCGATGCCGCAGAGGATTCCAGGAAAAAGGACGAAAAGTCCGGGAACCAGGAAGACGATGAGGCTGGCGCCGGCCATTGTAAATAATAAGATGAAAGTTTCTTTGATGTGACCTGCCATCAGGCGCACGGAGAGCAGAAGAACTGCCGGAAATGAAGCGCGCAGGTGTGAGATCACGGCAAAGATATAATTGGCGAGAACCCAGAGGACGAGGCAGATTACCATCCATAAAAAGGGCGGTAAAAGATTGCCGTTTTTTCCGGTAAAGACTTGGGAAAGATCTACAGCCATCGTGGCACCGTAGCAGAGAAACAGGATTGTTGGTACAAGAGACTGTAAAAAATTGGATTTGAATGCCGAAAAATATTCCCGGCAGATGTGAGCGGAAGTTTGTGTGTGACCGCGCGAGATACAATGATAAAGCGCCGTCAAAGAAGCCCCTGAAGTGATAAGAGGGATACTCGTAAATAAAAATAAAAAGCCAAGCACGATTAGCTGACATGCAGTAGTCAGCCAGTCGTACAATTTGTTTTCAAATAATGATTTCATAGAAACCTCCCCAAATAAATGATAAATTAAACGGATTTCCGGTTAGGTGGACAGCTGCAGTTTGAGCAGTTCGGAATACGAACTTCCGGTATATTTTTTAAAACATTTTCCAAAATAATTTGGATCCGGAATGCCGACTTCTTTTGCCGTCATATACATAAGCATCCGCGATTCCAGACATTTTTTGGCCTTTTCCATGCGGCAGGCCGTGATGTAATCTGAGATATTCTGGCCGCAGTCAGCTTTAAAACGGCGGCTCAGGTAACTCGGATTGTAGCCGAATTTCTGCGCGATCGCGGTGAGATTTAAAGCGGAATCCGGATAGTGGTTATCAATATACTGCTTGACGTGTTCCGTATCCGAAGGGACATCCTGCAGAACGGGCTGCTCCGGTACGGCGGCAGGCAGGGCATCCAGTTCGCGGATCGCTTTTTGGCAGGCTTCCCGGATGTCTGTGCGAACGATCGGTTTTAGAAGATAATCCGTGATCCCAAGTCCGATGCACTGCTTTGCATATTCAAATTCGTCAAAGGCAGTCAGGATAATGATTTTCATCTGCCGATACCGTTTTAACGCAATTTTGGAAAATTCGATGCCATCCATAAAGGGCATACGAATGTCTACAAAAATAATGTCCGGACGAAGTTTATCGATAATATTGATCGCTTCAATCCCACTTGCTGCTTCGCCAACAACTTCCAGCCCCATTTCCTGCCAGTCGACCGATGCTTTTAAAAGATTGCGAAGCGCCTTTTCATCGTCAATGATCATAACACGATACATAATAACTACACTCTCCTTTACATTATAACAAAAATATCTAACAGCCATTTGAAAGTGGCAGTTTCAAAATAATCTCACAATATTCCCCTTCTGTACTGTGTATCTCAAAAACATCTTCCGTTTTATAATAATAACGGATTCTTTCAATGGTTCCCTGAAATCCAAAACTTCGGCTGTCTTTGCCGGAAAATAGAAGTTCCCGCTGGTGTGCGGACATACCAATTCCATTGTCGTAAACGCTAAGAAATAGAAAATCTTCCTGACGTTTTACCGTGACACGGATAACCCCATGTTCGCCTTTTGGGCGAATCCCATGATAAATGGAATTTTCTACGAGCGGCTGCAGAATCAGGCGCGGAACACGGATGGAAGACAGGCCTTCTTCAATTTCATATTCATCTGTAAAAATATCCTCAAAACGTGTTCTCTGCAGTGTAAGATAGCTTTTTACAATTTCTATTTCTTCTCCCAGAGACAAGTCCGTGCTTCCTTTACTTAAGAAACGACGGTAAAAATTTCCAAGAGTTTCCAACATATTATATACTTCATCGGTTCGGTTTTCCAAAGCCATATAACGGATCATATCCAGAGTGTTATACAAAAAGTGGGGCTTCATTTGCTCCTGAAGAGCATCTAATTCAGCCATCCGCAGTGTTTTTTCTTTTTGAAGAAGTTCTTCGATCAATTGATTGATCTCAATCAGCATAGCGTTGTAGCTGTTTTTTAAAAGACCGATCTCGTCATCGTTTACATTCATACTAACGCGGTGCAGCCAGCCGTTTTGCACTTCGGCCATGCTGTCGACCAAACGCTGGATCGGGTAGATGACATTTTTGGCAATATAAGTATTGATCAGCCACATAAATGCTAGAAGTATAAAAGCGCCGATGATCAAAGCGACCAGTAATTTGGCAGGGAGCCCGTCTAAGATCCGTACTTCCAGACGGGAAGCAAGGATGAAATGAGAGTCTCCCAATGTGTCGCAGGTAAATATACTTTTGTAAAATAGTTTGTCCGTTTCTTCGCGCGTGTTTTGAAGTAGATTTTCCGGATTTAAAGAGAAAAATGTGCTTTCATTATCCTTGCAGATTAATCTGCCGGATGTGTCATAAAGAGCAAAATGGCTGGTTTCGCCGGAAAGCCCTTCATATGCCTGTTCAAAGAAGCGGCTTGGGAGATTGATTGCCAGGATACCAATCGGTTTTTGGGTGTTTATGTCATTGATGACACGGACAAAAGACACCATTTCGCCAATGTTTGAGCGAAAGGCATCGCGAGTGCCTGCTTTAATAACGTAATTTCCCTTTTGAGCCATGACTTCGTCCAGCCATTCTGTTTCAAAAATCTTGTCGGTATTGACATAGGTGATTCCCGGACCGGTGTTAAGGTATTGGCCGTCCATGCGGAGAATCACGACATTACAAGAAAGATTAAATGTATTTAGAATGTCGTGGATCTCCTGGAGAGCATTTCGTGTGCGAGGAGTAGAATTACTCTCTGCAAGTAAAAAAGTGCGTACAGTGCTGCGAAGCATGGTAAGGCGGCTGATGCTGTTAATGGACTTCATGGTGCTGTCCAAGTTATTGGAAATAGCAGTTCGATTACTGATTTCTTTGTCGGCGATCGATTGCTGCATTTGATTTTCCAAAATCAGATAGAAGATACCTGAGCAGAATAAAATGCATACAATCATTGTACAAAGAAACAAAAACTGAATTTTTTCCCGAAGCCCCAATGACAAAAAACGTTTCTTCATAGTGCGTTATATCCCCAAAAATAACTATAAAATAAATTTATTATAGCACATTTATCCTTTAATTGCACCTGCCATTAAACTTTCTTGTATTTTTTTGCTCATAAAACAATAAATGATGAGTGTCGGGAACGTGGCGATGACAAGAGCAGCACCGATCGGCCCCCATTTGGTCGTGTAAGCCCCGGAAAGTGCCTGGATACCTACCGACAATGTACGATATTTACTGTCACTGATAAAGATGACGGCAAACATAAGCTCATTCCACGCTTGTAGAAAGGTAAAAATGCCAATGGTAGAAAGTGCCGGTTTCATGAGCGGAAGCACAATGCGGAAGAAAATGCCATAGACACCACAGCCGTCGATACAGGCAGACTCTTCAAGTTCACGTGGAATATTTTCAATGAAACTTTGACAGATCATAATCGCCATCGCCAATGCAAATGCGGTGTAAGGAATTATGAGTGCCTGATAGGAGTTTGTCATCTTTAATTCGCGTAAGATGATAAAAATTGGCAGGATTGCCGCGTGAATCGGTACCGTTAAGCCGAGCATAAAAATGCTGTTGACAAGTTTGCGGCCGCGCCATTCCATGCGGGAAAGTGCATAAGTCGCCATCAGGGAAAAGATGACAGTCAATGCAATCGTAGCAAAGGTGACAATGGCACTATTGGCAAAGTAAAGTGCCATATTTCCGGTATCGAGAGCCTCCGAATAGTTGCTCCACAGCCATTCTTTTGGCAGGCCGATGATGTTGTCGCCAAAGATTTCTTTATTTGTCTTTAGGGAGAAGGTAAACATCCAATACAGCGGAAATAGGTTTACCAATGCCCAAAGAGAAAGTAAAATGTACATTACACTGGTTTTTACTTTTTTCATTTAGTCCACCTCCGTTCGAAAACAGCGTTTGATCAGTATTGCGAAAAAGAAGCACAGGAAAATGATAAACATGGCAATCGAGCTTCCAAGTCCATAGCGGCTTCGGTCGAAGATCATGTTAATCATCAAGGTACTTGGTACTTCACTTGCGTGAGCCGGACCGCCGCCGGTCAATACATAGATCAGGTCAAAGGCCTTCAAAGAACCGGTTACCGCAAAGATCACACACATACGCAAAACCGGCTTGATCATAGGAATTGTGATATAACGTGATAATTGGTGGTCATTGGCACCGTCAATCTTAGCTGCTTCACGGATATCCGGTGACAGACTTTTAATGCCTGCGTACATGAGGAGCATGTGGTAGCCGACGTATTGCCAAAGCATCGGGATGAAGCAGGCGGCAAGAGCATATTTTTGGTCGCCGAGCCAGGTCTTGCACCATGTGTCAAGACCGACGGCATGCAAAAAGGAATTGACAATACCGTATTGTGGATTGTATATTTTCATCCACAATTGTCCGATGACGGTTGTGGATAACAAAACCGGAATGAAGAACACCGCCACAAAAAATCGTTCACCCTTGATGCCCTTTGCCAAAGTCAGAGCCAAAAGCAGGGCGAGGGGAAGCTGTAAAAAGACAGAAAGTCCGGCAAAGATAAAGGCGTTTCGCACGGTAGGGCCGAAGCCAAGACTTTTTTCTGTAAATAATTCAATGTAATTTTGTATACCAACAAATGTGCCGGAAGTGATGCCGTCCCAGTCTAAAAGACTATAATATCCGGACATAAAGATTGGTAAGATAATAATGGCTAAAAACAGCAATGCAGAAGGAAAGAGAAAAACGAAGATTGCTGTTTTGTTTTTTCTTATTTTGTCCATGAAATCCTCCTTTAAACGAATCGTTATAATGCCGGGCGGCTCCCGGACTGCAGCAATGCTGCTGTCTGGGAGCCGCCCGGCATCAAATCCCATTCACAAAATTAACGTGTGATTATTTTTTACTTAACTGCTTATCCATGCTGGCAGCAAATTCTTCCGGTTTCAGATCGCCTGCGAAGAGGGACTGAAGGAGTGTCAGATATTCTCCAGCATCATCGGAAGACATCAACGTATCAAACCACAACGTATAGGAAGTTGCGTTTCCGGCAATATCTGCTACCTGCTGTGTTAAGGCAGGGACGGAAGAAACATCATAATCTACGGTCCAAGCCGGAATTCCAGCACCGCTTAAGTAAGCATATTTGGAAACTCCTCTTGTAATCTCAAAAGCAGCGGCAGCGGCAAGGTCTTTGTTCTTCGTGTCGGCGGATACCATCAAAGTATCGGAACCTCCGCCCATGAAGTCGGTTACACTTGCATTTTCGCTGTTGACAACAGGAATTGGTGCAACAGCGAAGTTATCCGGGTTCTCGGCATCGGTAATGATGGAACCACCCATCCAGCTTCCGGTGAAGTACATTGGAACCTGTTCTGCATAGAAAGAAGCACTTGCTTCATCATTGGAAAGACCGGTTGCGCCGTCGATGAAAGCGCCCATATCAACCAATTCTTTGATGCAGTTAGCAGCTTTTACAAAGTCCGGATCGTTGTAGGACTGACCCTGCTTTGTCAAAGCCTTGGTGACTTTGTCTGCTCCGGCAGATTTAAGTGCTAATCCGTCATGAAGCATAGCAAGTACCCAAGTGTCTTTTACACTGGTTCCAATCGGTTTAATGCCTGCATCAATGAATTTCTGGCAGACAGCTTTGAAATCATCCCATGTGGCTGGTACTTCGACACCTTGTTCTTTGAACATTTCTTTGTTGTACCACATTACGGATACCGGTGTACAAGTTACGGAACCATACAATTTGCCATCGTAGATATCGTTGGCAAGAGCGGCTTTACTGATTTCCTTTTCGTAATTTTTGTAATAATCATCCAGACACATTACTTTTCCGGAAGATACGAAAGATTCGGAAAATCCACCCGCCCAGGTAAAGAAAATGTCAGGAAGTTCATTGGCAGCGACGGCCGCTTTGATCTTCGTTTTATAGGATTCATTTTCAAATGTTTCCATATTAATCTTTACACCGGGATGATTTTTCTCAAACTCCTTGATTGCCTGAAGATACGGTTTGTGGAAAGAGTCGCTTTCTGTGGCAATCGTCCACATGGTCAGTGTTGTCTCATCCCCTGATGAGCTGTCTTTCTCTGAACTGCTGCCACAGCCGGTCAACGCGGACACAGCCATAATGACAGATAAAGCCAGAGGAAGAATTCGTTTTTTAAGTAACATAAAAATCCCTCCTTGTTCAAATAATGATATAGCCATTATAAGGAAAATGTAATCGAATTTGAACGGATTAATTTTACTTTAAGGGGTAAAATTTTTACTTTTGTAAAAAAATCCCCTGCCGCATTGCATGTAATACAGCAGAGGATTTTTGCGGTAACCATTCGGTTACTTCCTATCAGCCCATTGATTTTGCAGCGTTGATAAATTCA
>OHVU01000479.1_pt1 | contig 12549 bp, 13 predicted proteins | sample 1579551 | NCBI WGS metagenome assembly OHVU01 (sample SAMEA3882520, study PRJEB24775) | human gut metagenome | biome: human-associated habitat; feature: intestine environment; material: feces | place: Netherlands | collected 2009/2010 | reverse complement strand
AACACACCGTCAAGGTCGTTTACAATGTCATAACCGCCATCCCACACATGGCAGGTATCGAGGCAGACTCCCATTTTATCGTTTAATTCCACACGGTCTAAGATTTCTCTTAACTCCTCAAACGTTCTTCCAACCTCAGTTCCTTTTCCCGCCATCGTCTCAAGTAAAACGGTCGTTGTCTGCTCCGGTTTCAAGGCTTCATTTAATGCTTCCGCAATCAATGCGATCCCTTTTTCCGCCCCTTGTCCCACATGGGAACCCGGATGAAAATTATAATAATTGCCCGGCGTATACTCCATGCGTCTTAAATCATCGAATAACATTTCCTTTGAAAAAGAACGGACATCCTCTTTCGCTGCACAGAGATTCATCGTATACGGCGCATGTGCAACGATCTTGCCAAATTCATGCTCCTTAGCAAAATTTAAAAACTTTTCCACATCTTTTTCATCAATTTCTTTTGCCTTTCCACCACGTGGATTTCTGGTAAAAAAAGCAAAGGTTTCACCGCCTAATCGGATTGCCTGCTTTCCCATTGCCTCATAACCTTTTGCCGAGGACAAATGATTTCCTATATACATAAAGAATCTTCCTTCCTGTTTTTTTCAAGCATACCACATTCTGTTCCCGACATACAACGCCCTGCATATGATATAAAAAACTTTTAAGGATTTTCATATGTATTTATATATTGGTATGATTCTTCTGCTCTGTGTGCTGCTTTTTGTCCTGAGTTTGCTTTTCAGAAAGGCAAAGGCTGAAAAAATCTGTAAGATGAGCTGTCCGCAAAAACTGCAGATCATAGAAAACCTTGTGTTTCCTTTTGGGTATACCTATATTCCAAAAGGCGATTTCTTTTCTTCTTCCTTAGAAGCATGGCAGAGACGCTTTGGATACGCTGCCCTCTATGATAAGAGTGCTTCACATTTTCATATGGTCTTTAATGCTCTCCCGGTCTATTTTGACTATGACGGCCACACCTGGCTCATCGAGTTCTGGAAAGGTCAGTACGGACTTCACACCGGCTGCGAGATCGGCGTCTATTGTTCTGACCGCATTTTAAGACCGGCAGAGCGTTCCGCGGAACTGTTCCATGCCGTATCGGATGAGGAGCTTCTTCCGATGTCCCTTGTCTTAAAACAAAACGATACGACCGTGGCTGCACTTTCCGGTATCCACTGGTGGCTGACTGCTTTTTGTCCGGGTGTCTTTTCTGATCCGGAGGATTTGACGATGGAGACCTCCATTACTTTTCCAGACCTTTGTATGGCATATGCTTTCCGGGATGCCCTTGAAAAAGAAGGTTATGATGTCTGTATCTGTGGTCTGAAGATCTGCTTTACGTTTTCAGACTGCAAAAACTGTTCTTTTTCCTGCCTGCAAAAATGCTACCGCAGATGGATCCAGTGGCAGAACCGCCTCTTATGCCGTCTGTTTCTGTGGTATACCAGACCATTTGACACTGCCTTAGACCGCATATTGTTTCTCTGTGAAAGTCTTCCTTTTGCTTTTCATAAGACACTTCAACTTCATAAAAGTAATCGTAATATCCGGAGGCAGCTATGAGTTATCTATCCCGTATTGACCATGCCTTTTCCGATGCCCCTGTTCTCCCACTTTCGGAGAACGGGCGGTATGTCCTCTTTAGTGACTGCCACCGCGGCATCGGTACTTCTAATGACAATTTTTTAAAAAACCAGCATCTCTATTTTGCTGCTTTAAATTACTATTATCAACATTCTTTTTGTTATATTGAACTGGGGGATGGGGATGAGTTGTGGGAAAACAGAAGTTTTTCCGCTATTCAGAATATCCACAGCAATGTCTTCTGGCTGCTTTCTCTCTTTTATGAAGAACACCGCCTGTTCATGCTGTTTGGAAATCACGATATTGCCAAGAAGGATTTTCATCCGTTTTCGGACTGTTGCTTTCACGAGGGTCTTCGTTTGAAAGACTGTGTCACCGGACAGGAACTGTATCTGACACACGGACACCAGGCGGATTTTTTTAATTCCACGCTCTGGCGGCTCTCCTGTTTTCTGGTGCGTTATCTCTGGAAACCGTTAGAACAATTCGGCGTACTCGACCCGACAAGTGCTGCTAAAAATTATAAGGTGAAAAACAAAACCGAACGAAGACTGCAGGAATGGACCAAACTCTACAAAAAAATCCTGATCACCGGGCATACCCACCGTCCCGTATTAGGTTCTAAAGACAGCCTGTACTTTAATACCGGAAGCTGTGTACATCCCCGCTGCATTACCTGTATCGAATTGGTTCATCGGGAATTGTCTTTAGTGAAATGGACACTCTCCACCAAACCGGACCATACTCTCTTTGTCGCAAGAGAAGTGCTTGCAGGCCCGGTAGGACTTGATGATTTATTAAAATACTCTTAAGAGCTTACTTCCATTTTATCTCGTAGGTTTCGCCGGCTGCCTCTCCCATCCGGTTGACATAATCCGTGATCAGGTTCTTAGCTCTCTCTTCTGCCTGTGAAAGCAGCTCGTTATCTTCTTTGGCTGCTTTTTTCAGGTTCTCCTGTGCCGTCCTGATCGTCTTGGTCTGTATGTCTGCCGTGATCTTTCCGGCTCCTAACCCATGTTTTTCTACGACATAGGAATCCTCGGTCAGAGAATCTTTATCGACCTTGCAGCTTAAGATCTCCGCCTTTGGAAGGGATATGGTAAGTGTATTTCCATCCACTTTCATATCGATTTTATCTATATCAACGCCTGCTTTTACGATTCCTGTATACTCTATCCAGAGCCGCCTGTCCGTATTCCCCCACATGTGCCAATCCGGTACCTTTTGTTTTCGCGGACTTTTCCACATTGTGATAATAACATTCTAATACCGCAAATTCTCCAATGGATTTGATCTGCTGTAATCCGATCTCCGGTTTCTTTTCGCTCTGCTCAGAAGTGCATCCCGCAAAGGAAAATGCCAGCATCATGACACATATGTAAATACTGATCCGCTTCTTCATCTGTCCTTCTCCTTATTTTACTTCTAACGTATATGCTTCTTCCTGCTGTGCTAACAGTGTTCCTAAAACTCCTTTGACAACATTTTTTGCATTCTCTTTTGCCAGATCTTTGATCTCCTCATTGTCCTTACATTCTTTGGTCACATCCGCAATGGCTGCCTGATATGCATCTTTGGACACACTTTCTGTCTGACTTCGTTTGCTCTCAAACATATAATCTAACGTTCCCATGTCCACATCGATGTCCTGGATCTGAACCTCCGGCAGGGTAACGGTTACTTTTTTTGCTTCTTTCTCTATTTTGATCTTAATCTTATCGGTATCAATGCCTGCTTTTACCGTCGCATCATATGCCACATGGTATAGCACGCGCTCATCATTTTTCGGATCATACACATGTGCGATCCCATGATAAACTGCCTTACCTGTCGATAACTCACTGATATCCAATACTTTTTCTAAGGTTGTCTTACTGATGACCGTAGTCGTCTCTTTTCGTCCCTCTTTGATATGAAAAGCCGTCCATACTCCTGCTACGGCTATGACTGCAAGGAGCAGGATCAGAATAATGTATTTCACCGGCTTTTTCTTTTGTTGCTTTTTCACGTTTTTTCCTCCTAAATGAATCTGTCTAATACTTTCCGGATCGGCCGGTATAAGATCAGCATCAGTACAAAATTAGAAATCCCATGCAAGATATCATAGGGGATTCCGGCAATCCACCATGCAAATGCCGTCTTTATTCCACCAAATCCCAAATATACCAGACTGCACAATCCGCCAAACATCAGACCATAGATCCCGGAAAAGACTGCCCAGAACCATGCTGATCTTTGTTTTTTTAAAAATAGTGTCAATACGCAAAGCAAGGGCCAGATGTATAAATACATGATGACCCATATTCCCATTCCCCAGATCAGACATTCCACACCGACAAAGGCAAAGGCTGCATAGAGCACTTTTTTGCCAAATGCTAAGGTATAGAGTATCAAAAGAAACGTAACCAGTTCCACATTCGGAATAAATGACAGGGACAGCTTTGCCGCTTCTAAAGTTGCGATCATCATTCCGATATAAGCGACATCGCGTACTGTCAACGACCAGGAAGATTTATTCTGCAGCATTTTTTTCATAAGACAGTGTGATCTCGTCTTTATTCCGGACTGGCTGTGTATCAATACCGTTCTGTGCATACTCGCCATTCATATACAATGCCCAGTAAGCACCGTCCTTGTTGTAATCTGCTTCTAATCCGTTTACTTTTTCAATATAGAGCCCGTAATCGGATTCACTGCCTTCTAAGGTAAAATCTTCCGTCTTTTCTAACTCTTCCAATGCGCCTCTGACATACTCCGCATCGGTATGGCCTTCATAGACTTTTTTATCCCCTTTATCATCCTGTACGGTCAGTGTATAACTCTTTGCACCCTGTGTGGTCTTTGCTCCGAATACTTTCCAGCATCCGAATAAGACTGCTATCACAACTGCAAACAATACGACGCCTAACACTATTTTTTTCGTGTTTTTCGTATTCTTTGTATTCTCTTCCATTGATTAAATCCTATACTCCTGTTTATTTATTTTTACCGCATGATCTTTCACTAGCAGGCAATGATCACGCCGCCGTCATTGGCATACAGGGAGCTGACTCCTGCTGTATCCAGTACAAAAATATCTTTGAAGTTTGCCGCTTTTTCTAACTTTTCTTTTACCAGTGCTGCTCTCTGCGGGCAATTGCAGTGGGCAATCGCAAGGATTTTTTCTTCACAGTTCTTTGTCTTTGCCACAACCTCCTGCACCATTTTTTCTAATGCTTTATTCATTCCACGGGCCTGGGAAAGCTGACAGATCGCCCCTTCCGGTGTCGAGCCCATGACCGGCTTGATGTTCAATGCTCCTGCCACAAGTGCTTTCAGATTGCTCAGACGTCCGTTTTTACGAAGTGTATCTAAGGTCTCTAAGACAAAAAACGTATGCTGTGTCTCGATATACTGATCCACTTCTTTGACTACCTCCTGAAACTCCATGCCTGCTTCCTCACATTCCTGAATCTTCATAGCGATCAGTGTCTCTCCGATCGAGGCTGATTTCGAATCAAATACATGGATATTCTTATTCTCATTTTCTTCTAAATAGAGCTTCTTACCAAGTTCGGCACTGTTATAGGAACCGCTTAACCGGGAAGAAAGCGTGACTGCATAGACGTTCTGTGCCTCTCCTTCAAACGCTGTCATATAGCGCTCCGGAGACGGGCAGGTAGACTTCGGACAGTTCGGACTCTCCTTCACTCTTCTTAAAAATTCCTTCTGGTCAAAACTCTCATCATCCACTACATGATAATCGTCCACATCCAGCTCTAAGGACGCTGACGCAAAATGAATGTCACTCTTCTGCTCCGGCTTTAATTCTCCACAACTGTCTACTACAATTTTATAGCTCATAAAAACATCCTCATTTCTCTTTTTCTATTGCTCTCATTTGTTATTAAAAAATATATTATCTTTTTTCTTTTTCTATAACATGTAGTTTTTAATACTACATTATATTAGCACAAACCTATACGTTTGAAAAGAGTTATTTCTATATTTTAAAAATTTTTAAAAAGATATACTTAAAATTTTCTGTTCCTTATTCTCGATATAGTACATTGTAGTGATTCCGTCGCAGTAATTTGAAATTTTTTCATCATGGATAAAAAACTGTACTGCCTGCTCATAAAGCTCCGGTGTCGCAAACTTCACTGACACCTTCTTTTGTCCGTTCTCCCATGCCGCAGCATATTTTTCTCCGATCGCATCCGGGTCCCATTGCCCAAAATAAAGTCCCTCATGTACATAATAATTGTCTGCTGTCGCCGTACATTCCGGCAGCGTATAGATGGTATCCGCTTGATGGGAAATGCTGATCTCCTCACTCGTGATCCCTAAATAATTGTAATTGACATATTTTTCTGCCGAACGGTCTTTTTCATAATAACGGGAATTGCCCCAGGTGGTATCTAAATAATAATAATCTCCGTCCATCCGCACAAGATTCCATGCATGGGCATCTCCATCGGCTTTTCCTGTCACGATTGCACATTGGATATTCAACAGACGTAACAGATACTGCGTTGCACAGGCATATCCCTGGCAGACCGTTTCCCCATTTAAAAATACGCTGATGATATTCTGATTATTCTCTGCATCCGGATTGTAATCCACCTGTTCGATCAGCGTTTCAAACACATACTTTACTTTTTTATAATCGGAAACCTCCGTTGGAATACCGGTAAGCAGCTCCTCCACGCGGCTGTCGATCTGCGCCTGGATCTCTTCCCGCTTACTCTGCTCCATCGTGTAGCTTGGTGAAAAATCCATGCCTATGATATTATCCCCTCTGCTATGCTGGGTATACATATATCCGGACACCCAGAACAGTCCGCCGTAGTCTGCATTTACCGCATTATAGGCGTTGTCTAGCACTTCCCGCTCGGTTGTCGATACTGCCACACTTTCTTTATTTTTTAAGATTGCATCCAGTACCTCATCATAGACTTTTTTCGTCTGTTCATCCAGTGTCTGATATGCATAGGCTTCCGTCGAAATACTCTCTACTTCTTCCGGCTTTTTGATCTCTTTGGATGCCTGCTCTGTGATGGTATCCGCTGCTGTTTTCCAGTCAACCGGACTGCATCCCGTTATCAGACAGAGCATTGCTAAAAACAGAATACCTATCCTGCATTTTTTCCACAGCTCCACGCTTTAACTCCTGTATTCTCAGATTGAAAAATAACTACCTACAAAACGGCTCAAAGCTGCCATATCATCTGCTCCCATCAACTCCCTTGCAGAATGCATTGCAAGGATTGGAACTCCGATATCTACGGTCTGTACCGGCATCAGGCTTCCTGCAATGGCTCCAAGCGTACTTCCTCCTGCAATATCGGAACGATTTGCATATTTCTGATAAGCAATCCCTTCTTTTTTACAGATCTGTTCTACAATGGCAACCACTTCACAATCTGTTGCATAGGACTGGTTACCGGATTCTTTGATACAAAATCCCCGGTTCAATACCGGCTGATTCGTCACATCTGCTTTCTGGTTCTGGTTTGGATGCATGGCATGTGCCACATCCACGGACAGCAGCATACTCTGGTAAAGTGCTTCTTTTACCTGGCATGCATCTCTGCCAAGTGAAATCTGTATTTTTTCTACGACATCACGAAGCAGCATTGAGCCTGCGCCCTGTTTCGTTCTGCTTCCGATCTCTTCATGGTCAAATAATGCGATCAGATTGATGCCGTCCTCACGCTCACCCGTTATGATCCCATCTAACAATGCCTGTACGGAAGTCAGGTTATCCAGTCTTGGAGCTGAGATCAGTTCTTTTCCCATGCCAACGGTTTCCGGCATTTCCGTATTATACAGATACAGGTCAAAATCCAAGATCTCCTCTTTTGATAACTGTAATTCTTTCGCTAAATATTCATAGAAGAAATCTTTTTTCTGCATCTCTTCTCCGGCAATACCGACGATCGGTATCATATCCTTTTGTTTATTCAGTTCTACGCCTTTATTTAATGCCGGGTTCATATGGATCGCAATATTCGGTATGACCGCAACCGGACATTCCGAGGAAAAATGCACAATCCGCGGTGCAAATACCTCGTCACTTGCAAGTGCCACTTTTCCTGCAATTCCAAGCGGACGGTCTAACCAGGTATTTAAGATCGCTCCACCGTATACCTCGACATTCAACTGCTGATAGCCGGACATCTCCATTTCCGGATTTGGCTTGATTCGCAGACACGGAAAATCCGTATGTGCCGCTGCCATACGAAAACTTTCTCTGTAATACAGCGTTTTTGGAATCGTAAATGCGATCAGCGTTGTGCCATGGTGGATCATATAATAACTTTTTCCACCGGTTAAGCCCCATGCCGTGTGAAACTCTAATTTTTCAAATCCTGCTTCTTTCAGTCTTTTTTCTGCCTCTTCCACAACCTGATACGGCGAGCCTCCTTTCTCTATTAAATGGAACAGTTGCTCTGCTGTTGTGTTCATTTCTATGACCTCCTATCATTTGCTTCACATTGTACTATATTCTCTTTCTTTTTTCTACCGATCTATCCGATATTTTATCTTTATTTTATATTTTGATCAGGGTGTCAAAAGGCGGCTCACAACTTAGTGGCTGGCAAGTTGCCCAAAACCGGGACTGCTTTTGTGACTTTGAGAGAAAATTAGTAAATCTTAGTCTGACTGTTCATGTATAGTGTTTTGCTGCCATGGACGGCAGCAAAAGTCTTAACACCCCATGGACGGGGTGTTTAAGACGTACACGTCACTCCATCGCAACCTAACTCAGGCAGACTTAGATTTTCTTATTTTCGTACAACGGAACAAAATAGACTCGGTTTTGTGCAAGTTGCCAATCAAAAAACTTGAAACCGCCTTTTGTTCCACTAATCCTATACAGAAAATTATACAGAAAACCGAAAATATTTCACCGCATTGTTATAGCAGATGTCGGTCACTATTTTAGAAAGCATTTCCCGGTCATTTGGATATTTGCCTTCCTCGACCCATTCCCCGATCAGTTCACAGAGGATCCTGCGGAAATATTCGTGTCTGGTATAAGACAGAAAACTTCTCGAATCCGTCAACATCCCGATAAAGTTCGACAATACTCCGTTAGCTGCTAAAGAGCTTAGATGATCCCGCATACCGTCGTAGTGGTCATTGAACCACCAGGCACTTCCATGCTGGATCTTTCCAATCGCAGAATCATCCTGAAAACAGCCAATGATCGTATCGAGAATGGCATTGTCATTGGGATTCAGGGAATAGAGAATCGTCTTTGGAAGCTCATTTGTCAGTGAGAGTTCATTTAAAAAATCAGCCAGTTCATTTAAAGGAGCCGAATAGCCGATACTGTCAAAACCGGTGTCAGGACCTAAACGTTTGAACTGCCTTTGGTTATTATTGCGTTTGACACCATAGTGAAGCTGCATTGCCCAGCCTAATTTGTGGTACTGTTTTCCTAAAAAAGTAAGCAGGGCAGTTTCAAACTGCATACGTTCTTCGAAAGAAACCGGACGTTCATCGAGAACCTTAGAAAAAATAGCCTCTGCATCTTCTTCGGAGCAGGGTTTCCACGGAATATGGGAAAAACTGTGGTCAGAAATGCAGCAGCCATGCTCCTGAAAGAAGCCCATACGGCGTTTCAGTGCCAAACAGAGTGTCTGGAATGAAGAAATCTTTAAATGAGTCACTTCTCCTAAGGAAAGAAGATAGTCACAAAAGGCAGGACTGTCAATGGTAAAAGCACGGTCAGGCCTCCAGGTTGGGAGTACCATAACATCAAAGCTGTTATCCTGTGAGATTTCCTCATGCCATTTCAGACTGTCAATCGGGTCATCTGTGGTACATATTAAATGTACATTAGATTTTTTGATCAATTCTCTGGCACACATATCAGGATTGTCTAAGCGTTCGTTACATAATTCCCAGACCTCCGGTGCAGTCTTTTCACTTAAGATCCCATTATATCCAAAATAGCGCTGCAGTTCTAAATGACTCCAATGGTAGAGTGGATTTCCGATACATTTTTCTAAGGTCTTAGCCCACATAAAGAATTTCTCGCGGTCTTCCGCATCTCCGGTAATGTATTCTTCATCAATCCCATTGGCCCGCATCAGCCGCCATTTATAGTGGTCGCCCTCTAACCAGACTCTGGTAATGTTTTCAAACCGTCGGTTCTTTGCGATTTCACGCGGATTCAGATGGCAGTGATAGTCTATGATCGGCATGTTTTTTGCATAATTATGATAGAGCAGCTCTGCCGTCTGATTTGAAAGTAAAAAGTTTTCGTTCATAAATGATTTCATTTTTTCCTCCTTGCATAAAGCGCAGAAATATTGGTCATGCTGATAAAAGTATTTCTTTCATAAGCAAAAAATATACAAAAGGAATTGGAGGAATCATATATGAGTGACAAAAATGAGGCACGCCCCTTTGGTGCGAGGGATAAATGGGGGTATTTGTTTGGAGATTTTGGAAATGATTTTACTTTTATCTTTGCAAGCTCTTATCTGATGGTTTTCTATACAAAGGTTTGGGGGATTTCTGCAAAGACCGTTGGAATTCTCTTTTTAGTATCCCGCTGTGTGGATGCGTTTACTGACATTGGAATGGGAAGGATCGTGGATTCCATAGAAACGGCAAAAGACGGGCGGTTCCGCTGCTGGCTGCGCCGGATGTGCGGTCCGGTGGCATTGACAAGTTTTCTGATGTATCAGTCAGAGTTAGCAGGGGCATCTATGACCGTCAAACTGATCTATATGTTTGTAACCTATATTTTATGGGGTTCAATATTTTATACGTCAATTAATATTCCCTACGGTTCTATGGCATCGGCGATTTCCGAGGAGCCAAAAGATCGTGCGGCACTTTCTGTCTATCGTTCATTAGGAGCTATTTTTGCAGCAACCTTTATCAGTGTCGTAACACCGCTGATCATCTACTATACCGATGTCAATGGAAATCAGGTGGTCAGTGGAAGGAACTTTACGATCTTAGCAGGCGTTTTTTCCATAGCAGCCATTATCTGTTATCTGCTCTGCTATGCAATGACGACAGAGCGTGTACAGATAGAGAAGAAAGAACGTGGGGAAAACACCGGTCTTGGTGCAGCACTGAAAGGGATTTTTACAAGCAGGGCATTGATGTCTGTCATTTTAGCAGCCATTCTGCTCTTATTAGCAACACTGATGAGTCAGGGGATCAACACCTATATGTTTGCAGATTATTTTAAAGATACCAAGGCACTGGCACTGTTCAGCCTTTTGAACCTGCCATCGGGGATCATCGTGGCAGTTGTTTCCGGAAAAATTTCCACGCGCTACGGAAAAAAAGAGTCTGCCGCGATCGGATGCTTCTGGGCAGGGATCATCTATCTGATCATTTACTTTTTACACACGAAAAACCTTGCGGTGTTCATCACACTTTCTTTCTTTGCAATGTTAGGAATGAACTATTTCAATATGCTGATCTGGGCACTGATCACAGATGTGATCGATGACAAAGAGGTGCGGACACATTCCCGCGATGATGGAACCGTATACGGATTCTATTCTTTTGCAAGAAAAGTCGGACAGGCATTGGCAGGATGAGTCAGTGGTTTTGCACTTTCCGCTATCGGATATGATTCCCTTGCAGCGGCGCAAACCGCGGAGGTACAGGGCGGAATCTACGGGATCGCAACGTTATTTCCAGGAATTGTCTATATCCTCGTAGGACTGGTTATGATATTCTTATATCCGTTATCGAAAAAAATTGTAATCCAGAATACAGAAGAATTGAAACGTCGCAGAGAGGAGACTTAAAACATGAAATTATCATTCAGATGGTATGGAGCGGATGACAAAGTAACATTGGAAAATATCCGTCAGATACCGAAAATGGAAGCCATTGTAACAGCAGTCTATGATGTACCGGTTGGAGAGGTATGGAGTGAAAAATCAATTGCAGATTTAAAAAAACAGGTGGAAGAAAACGGACTGAAATTTGAAGTGATCGAGAGTATTCCGGTGCATGAGGATATCAAGCTCGGAAAACCGGACAGAGACCGCTATATTGAGAATTATTGCGAAAATATCAAGAAGGTGGCAAAAGCAGGCGTGAAATGTATCTGCTATAACTTTATGCCGGTATTTGACTGGACGAGAACCCAGTTAGACCACAGATTGCCGGATGGCTCCACTACCTTAGTTTATTATCAGGAACAGGTCGATAAAGTAGATCCGCTGAAAACAAACAGCGATCTGACCCTGCCGGGCTGGGATGCTTCATACAGCAGGGAAGAATTAAAAGGGATTGTAGCAGAGTATCAGAAATTAAGTGAAGAGGATCTGTGGAACAATCTGGAATATTTCCTGAAAAAAATCATTCCGGTAGCGGCAGAGTATGATGTCAACATGGCAATTCATGAGGATGATCCATGCTGGAGTATTTTTGGACTGCCGCGCATTATTACCGATGAAAAAAATCTTGACCGCTTCTTAAAATTAGTGGATGACAGACACAATGGGATCACACTCTGTACGGGTTCTCTTGGATGCTCCGGACACAACGATGTAGCAAAGATGGCAGCAAAATATGCGGCAATGGGAAGAATCCACTTTGTGCATATGAGAAATGTCAAGATATTGGATAATGGATTTCAAGAAAGTGCACATCCGTCCTCCTGTGGAACACTGGATATGTATGCGATCGCAAAAGCATTGTATGACAATGGCTTTGACGGCTATATCCGCCCTGATCATGGAAGAATGATATGGGGCGAGACCGGAAGAGCAGGATATGGACTGTATGACAGGGCGCTGGGGGCAGCATATCTGAATGGGTTGTGGGAGGCAATTGAGAAAGAGAGTATGAAGTAGGAGAGAGTGTGGAGCGGGTGAGGGGGTGTTGGCTGGGTGTTCTACACACCGCCTTTTGTTCCATGTCTGGGATTTGGATGTTCTAAATACCCTGTGGGACGTTGCCGGATGGGGACGAAACCGGAGCAAATTC
>OHVU01000473.1_pt1 | contig 12623 bp, 14 predicted proteins | sample 1579551 | NCBI WGS metagenome assembly OHVU01 (sample SAMEA3882520, study PRJEB24775) | human gut metagenome | biome: human-associated habitat; feature: intestine environment; material: feces | place: Netherlands | collected 2009/2010 | reverse complement strand
GCGGTGCGCTGATGTTTGGCGAAAGCGGAACTAGTGCCACCGGACGCACTTACTATTATTATAAATGTGCCAACGTCAAGCGGCGCAAGGGCTGCAACAAAAAGACTGTGCAGAAAGAATGGCTGGAAGATCTGGTCGTCCGGGAGACCATGAAGCTGATTCAGGACGATGCGGTGATCGACAAGATCGTTCAATTGGTCATGGATGTCCAGAATCAGGAAAACACCACGATTCCGCTGCTGGAAAAGCAACTGCGAGAGGTTAACAAAAAGCTGGACAACCTGATGAAGGCTATCGAGGACGGCTTGTACACCCGGACAACGAAAGAGCGTCTGGAAGCGCTGGAAATCCAGAAAGATGAACTGACTGCAAAAATTGCAGACGAAAAGTTGAAGAAGCCCAGCTTCAATGAGGATTTCATCCGATTCTGGCTGATGAAATTTAGAAAGTTCGATATTTCGCGAAAAAAGCAGCGAAAAGCGCTGATTGAAATTTTTGTAAATGCCATTTTCCTGTACGATGACCGGATGCTGATCACGTTCAACTACAAGGATGGCACCCAAACTGTCCGGTTTGAGGACACTCTGACCACCGATTGCGGAGAAAAAAGTTTGCGTTTGCGAAGCAACGAAAGCCCCAGTGGGGCTTTTGAGCAACAGAACGGTCTTGCGCAAGCAAGATGGAGGGGCCTTGCCCCGACAAGTTCACCTGATACCAATGCCGGGATTGCATTGGGCTGTACCACATCCCGCAAACGCAATTCGCCGATGTACCGGCGATTACTCAGCATCCGCTGAATCGTATTGTAGGACATCTCCCCGCCCATCGAATTTTTGATGTTGTGCGCCTTCAACCAATCCCGCAGGTCAGTCATGGTCGCACCGTCCGCATACTTCTGGAACGTCTGCTCCACATACGGAGCCAACAACGGGTCGGGCTGGTAATGCCGGGTCTCATCGATCATGTAGCCGAACGGAATCGTGCCACCATTATAAATGCCCTTGAGAGCGTTCTCGGTCATGCCGCGCACGACCTTTTCAGACAGGTCAGCCGAGTAGTATTCGGCGTAGTCTTCCAGCACCGATTCCAGAATAATGCCCTCCGGGCCAGCCGAAATGACTTCCGTTGCCGATACCAGTTTCACGCCGTTTCGCTTCAGCTGAGTCTTGTACCGGGCACTGTCGTAGCGGTTTCGGGCAAAGCGGTCCAGTTTCCAGACCAGCACGATATCAAACAGCTTTTTGTCGCTGTCTTTTATCATCTGCTGAAACTCCGGGCGGTTGTCTGTCTTGGCAGAGATGGCACGGTCAATGTAGTGCTTGACGATGGTGATGCCATTCTTTTCCGCATAGGCAGTGCATTCACGAATCTGGCCTTCAATGGATTCTTCGCGCTGGTTATCCGATGAATAGCGGGCATAGATCACGGCGGTCATGGCAAGCACCTCTCTTTTATGCATCAATGGACGGTAGAGTGTTCATTTCAAAGCAATGTTTCGTATAATGTATATACCATACTTTTCATCCTATTGCAATAGGTTTATAGAATGTCATTTTTCCTGAATGTCATTTTTATGATGGACTCCTGTACAAATTTCGGCTGAACGGTATTCAAAAAGGATGTTCTATCCCATGACAGAGCATCCTTTTGAAACAGCTTTCTCTTATTATAGCTTTAAATCGTCCAATTCTGACTTGCTGATTGCAAATCAACCATGTGCGCATACAATCCGTTCCGAGCATAAAGCTCATCCGGTCTGCCTTGCTCCGCTACGATGCCATCCTTCAGCACAACAACCTTGTCTGCACCGGCTACGGTGCGCATCCGGTGGGCGATGATGAGGACGGTTTTGTTTTTTATGAGCCGGGATAGTGCCTCCTGAATGGCAGTTTCGTTTTCCACATCCAAGCTGGCGGTGGCCTCGTCCAGCAGGATGATCGGCGCATCCTTCAGAAAAGCACGGGCGATGGAAATGCGCTGACGCTCGCCGCCGGAAAGGGCGCAGCCGTTCTCGCCGATGTTGGTGTTCCACTTGTCCGGCAGCTTTTCGGCAAATTCCTCGCAGTTTGCCAGCTTTGCCGCCGCCAGAACCTCCTCGTCGGTGGCCCCCTTGCGCCCCAGACGGATGTTTTCGAGGATCGTGTTGTCAAACAGGGTCACATCCTGAAAGACGATGGAATACAGGCTCATGAGCTTTTCCGGGTCGATTTGGGAAACCTCCATGCCGCCCACGGTGATGCTGCCCTTCTGGTAATCCCAGAACCGTGCTGCCAGCCGGGAAACAGTGGTCTTGCCGCTGCCGGAGGGGCCCACCAGCGCCGTAACCTCCCCCTGCTTTGCGGTAAAGGAGACATCCCGCAGCACCGCTTCACCGGAGTCATAGGCAAAGCCCACATGGTCGAACACGATATCGCAGCCCTGATTGGTCAGCTGCTCGCTGCCGGTCTGCAGGGGAGCGTCCAGAATCTCATTCATCCGCCCCACATTGGTACGCATGGCGATGACCGCCGCCAGATTCTGCAAAGCCCCCTGCATGGGGTCGTACATCCGGGATGCCGCCATCAGGAACAGAAACAGGGTCAGTACGTCGATGCTGCCCTGCACCAGCAGCACCGAACCGGTGAGCGCCACCGATGCAATGCCCAGCTTGAGCACCATGCCGGCGGAGGACACAAACAGCGCTGTTTCCAGCTCTGCCACAATAGACTGCTTTTCCACTGCCCGAATTTTGCCGGAAAGGCCGGACAGATACTGCTGCTCCGCATTGCTGGCTTTCAGGTCCCGGAGAGTCTCGATGTACTCCTGAATACCGTCCGCACAGGCCATTTTCGCCGCCATGGTCCTGGCCTGCACCTTATCCTGTACCCGATAGCTGCCCACCACGATGGCAGCGGATACCGGAATGACCCACAGAGCCGCCAGTGCCATCCGCCACTCAAAGGCGAACAGGCTCAGGGCAATGAGCACCGTGGAAATGAGGGAGCCGAACAGACCGGGGATGAAGTGGGAGCAGTCCTTTTCCAGTACCTCGCAGTCCGCCATGATGGTGCTTGTCAGGTCGGCAAGGTCTCGCTTGCCGAAAAAGGACAGAGGCAGCTTCCGCAGCCGCTCTGCAAGGGTCAGGCGGCGGGTGCCGCTCTCTTTATAGGTGGTAAAATAGGTGCCGTTGTACTGGAACCATGTGGTCAGTAAAATCAGTGCAAAGCAGGCAACGCATCCCAGCAGATAAAAGGTACTTCTCTCACTCGTAGAGCCTGCCAGCAGGTCTTTTACCAGAAGATACAGCAGCCCGGTGGGCAGCATGAACGCCATGTTCTGGAACGCACAGGCCAGAACGCCCTTTACAAGCCCCTTTGCGCCCTCCGGGGAGCTGGCTGTGGCGTGTTGAATTTTTTCGATCATTCCTTACCCCTCCTTTGCGACCTTCCACTGCACCGACGCCTGATACTCCTGCCACATCCGGGCAAACAGGCCGTTCTGCGCGCACAGTTCGTCCTTTGTGCCGGATTCCACAATCTGCCCATCCTGCACCACATAGATGCAGTCGGCGTTGGCGACGGTGGACAGGCGGTGCGCGATCATCAGCACCGTTTTGCCCTTGGCAAGCTGGGCAAAGGCTGCCTGCACCTTTGCTTCATTGTCCGGGTCGGCAAAGGCGGTGGCCTCGTCCAGAATCAGGATGGGCACATTTTTCAGCATGGCGCGGGCAATGGCAATGCGCTGCTGCTCGCCACCGGAAAGATACACGCCCTTGGTGCCGATGACCGTGTGGATGCCCGCCGGGAACTTCTCCACGATATCCATGCACTGTGCAGCTTTCAGCGCCGCCAGCACCTCGGCTTCGGTGGCCTGCGGCCTACCCAGACGGACGTTGTCCAGAATGCTGCCCTTGAGCAGGCGGCTGTTCTGGAACACAAAGGAGATGGTGTCCATCAACTCTTCCTTGGGGATGTCCCGCACATCCGCTCCGCCCACCCGGACGCTGCCGCTCTGCACATCAAAGAACCGGCAAATCAGGTTTGCCAGTGTGGATTTGCCGCCGCCGGAGGGGCCAACGAAAGCCACCATCTGACCCGGCTGAATTTTCAGCGAAACGCCCTTGATAACATCCGTTTTGCCATCATAGCTGAAATGCACATCCTTCAGGGACACAGAGGCATCTTTCGGATGCCGCGGATGATCGTTTTCTGGCACAGGTTCCGCATCCAGAACCGAATCCACACGAGCCAACGCATCTGCCACAACGAGTTCATTTTCGCTCATGTACATGATGCGGGTCAGGGTCAGGGAGATTACCGGGGTAATGATGATGTAGAACAGCAGGTTCAGCAGAAATTCCGAAGTCACACCGTTCCGGGTGAACAGAAGCCCACCTACAATCAAGAAAGCAAACACACCGTTGATTGCGGCAGTATAGAGCATCATCGGCATCCGCAGCTCTTTGGTGTAGGCAATGACCCACTTTTCGTACTCATCAATGGTCGCTTTGAATTTTTTGAACGAAAAGACGGATTGCCCGAAGGTCTTGACTACCGGGATGCCGCGGACATACTCCACGGCCTCGTTAGACATTGATTCCAACGCATTACCGTATTGCCGCATTTTGTCTGCCATCCGCCTTCCTGTCATGGCGGACATGATGACGAAGCCCAGTGCCACCGGAACGAGACTCAGCAGACCCAGCCGCCAGTCGAACACAAGCAAAAGAACCAACAGACCTATGGGTGTTGCCATTGCATTATATTTGTCCGGCAGCTGATGGGCGAGAAATGTCTCCGCTGCGCCAGTACTCTCGTGGATGATCTTGCGCAGCTTACCGCTGCCAAACGTCTCCGTAAAGCCCAGCGGCAGTGTGGCAAGGTGTTCGGAAACCTCCAGCCGCAGATTGGTCGCCACCCGGAACGCCGACAGATGGGAGCACATCAGTGCCGCAATGTAAATGAGGTAAGCCAGCACCGCAAACAGCACTGCCATCCAGCCGTAATGGGGGATGTTCACCGCCTGCGCATAGTCCGGCGCGGCGTTCAACACATCCCGCAGGATCTTCCAGATGTACACAAAAGGCACCAGCGCCACCAGCGCACTGACCGCAGACAGCACCCACGAAGCGTAGGTGAAATATCGGTAGTTCCCGGCGTAGCCCATCAGCCGGGAAAGATCGGACTGTTTTTTCACGGAAAGACCTCCTTCAAATCAGATTGCGGCAAAAATGTGCTGTGGTATTTCAACTCCACAGCACATTCTGCGTTTTAACCCGCCAGATTTTCGGTGCAGAACAGCTCAATGCAGTTGTCGATCATCGTCTGGTCACAGTCGGTGGAAATGCCGGAGGCCAGCCAGTAAGCATATTCGCCTGTATCGTACTGGCTCAGAGCTTCTGCATCCGAACCATAGCGAAACTCAATATGGTAAGTTTCCGCACTGGTGTCCGGCGCGAGGAAAAAGTAGGTGAACTCGCCGGAATCGGCATCATCACTTTCAAACTCATACAGTCCATGCACAGGCTCCATGCCAATGTAGTGATAGGTATGGGAGAACAGCACATTGCCGTCCTTATCGGTGCCGGAAATGGTAGAAGTTTCACCATCGAAGGTCAAGGTCGCAAGGCTATTGGTAAAGCCGCAGAAATAGGCTCCGCCGCCGTTGGCATAGGCCTCGACGGCATCCTCGCCGTAGACATCGCTCGTAACCATTGAAGAGAGCTTTTCAAAGGCAGCTTCCGCATTTTCCTCTCCCACAAGGGCGGTACAATCATCCAGCCATGTCTGCTTATATTCGTCCGCCAGAATCACCGGCCACAGTTCCTGATAGCTGCCCGTTAGGTCGTTCAGCAACTGTGCAGCGGCAGCTTCGTTTTCATCCACAGCAGAAGAGGCGGTCTCTTCTACGGAAGAAACAGTGCTTTCTGCGGCAGAACTTGCAGAAACGGGAACAGAGCTCGCCGTGCCGCTGCTGCAGCCAACCAGAAGAGAAGCAGACAGAGCTAGCACAGCAGCTGCACTCAGAATTCTTTTCATCAAACGCATTATCAATTTCCTCCACAAAATCAGAATATCGGCGTTAGTTTAAACTAATCGCGATACTGATTTTACTGGAACCGGACTTTCTGCGCAAGAACCAAATCGACAGAATCTATCCAATCGGACGCATCTTCCGATACTCCGTAGGCGTCATGCCGGCTGCTTCCCGAAATGCAGAAGAAAACTTATTCGGATTTTCGTACCCGACCCGATGGGCGATTTCAGCAACCGTGCAATCGGTTTCGAGTAGTAGCTTCTGTGCCAGCTGCAGCCGGTACTCTTTCTGATACGCATAGACCGAGCTTCCGTAAATGCCTTTGAAACAGCTTTTTAATGCCGTAGGCGAAAGGCCGACCTCCTGTGCAAGCTGTTCGATTGTACGGCGAACTGTCAGTTCCTGCGTGAGAAGAGCCGCAGCCTGCTTCACACACTCCACCTGATGCTGATTGAAATACTCTGTCTGCTGCACATCTTCCCTGTTTTTCAGCCGGGTCAGAATATGCAGCAACTCCAGCACTTTCAGCCGAAGATAGCCGGTGTCCGGCACAGAATGCGCTGTGTAAAGCTCTGAAAAAATATGGGCAATGGTCGGTTCTGACCGCAGGATACAGCAGCGGTTTTCCGTGCAGATGTACCGCCGTATGACATCAAGGTCTACGCCGTACCATTCCATTTGTTTCCGCATTTCCGGCGAAATCGCATCCAGATCCAGTAGGATGGTGATGCCGTGGTAGTGCCGCAGCGGAAAGCAGGAGGACGACTTTTTGCGCGCCGCTGCACACACCGCAAAATCCCCTGCCGCCAGATAGCAGCAGCTATTTGCCCCAAAACTGCACTCGTAACGCCCCACGCGGCAGTGGTTGATCTCAATGACATTCCGCATTGGTGCCGTGGCTTCCTCAAAGAATGCAAGGTGCATATCGTTATAATACAGCTCTGCACCCAAAAACAGTGGACAGATGGTCATACTCCCGCTCCCCGTTCCGTTGGAGAACACGACGGTGCGGGGCATCGCCGTGGAAGCAGTTTGCTCCGGGGAAAGATCAAAAAGTGATTTATACATAGCCATTCTCTTTTCTTGAAGATTCGCTTTTTCTTACTGATTCGCAGACGTGAACTGTCAAATTCCATTTCTCTGCAAAAATGTTTCCATCAAATCAAGATACCGTTCCGCCTGAACGATGAAGCCCACATGACCGCCCGGAACTGTGCGGATCTCCGCATCCAGTTTCCGGAACAGATCTGCGAACCGTTTCTGATCTTCCTTTTTGAAAATGTCATTTTCCGGGAGGAGGATCAGTATCCTCCCCCGCAGATATTCAAAATCATTTGCTTGGAAAGGCGGGTAATCCTTCAGCATATATACACACCGGAAGCTATGGATGCACTTTCTGCAAAAAACACAGACAATTCAGCAATCGCTGTCAGCCTGCGAGGTGCGCAGAGTGCTTTTTCTCATACACCGCAGCCGCGATGCACCAGCAGATAAAACGCTTTGTTTCTTCTTTCTTCATTTTCTTCGCTTCCTGTGCATCTATTTTATGGTTTTCATGCAAAAATCGCAGTGGTCATTTCCGCGCCCTAGCGTCATGCTTCTCTCCCAGATCAGCTTCGGATGCAGCCCGGTATAGCTGATGTCATCACTGTCACAAAAGCAGCGGCACAGCTCCGGGCAGCCGTATTCTGCGCAGGTGTCGTGATAGGGACACTTCATCATATCCACACGCCAGACGCCGTTACCGGTCTGCAGTTCTTTTGGGGCAAAGCCCGCCGCCGGGCCGAAAACGCTCCGGGTGGATTTGACGAAAACGCCGGGAACAAGGCGGTAAAGCCCCGGTATGTGCAGCAGGGCGGCAAGCTGTTTGTGGCTCGTTCTCGCCAAGTGCTCCACATAGCCGTGAACGGTTTGCAGTGCCTCCTCTTTCGGCATGACCCGCTGCAAGGTCTCGTAGGCCGAAATGCCCGGCAATATCTGCCGCTTGAGGTGGTATTGCTTTTCCTTGCTTGCACCCGCATTTTCAGCCAGCAGCGCATTCAGGCGCACATCAAAAGCGGCGTTCAGTTCCTTTGCCTGCGCAGGAAAGCGTTGCGCCGCAGTCTCCCGAAAGTCACGGGAAAGATAGGTTTCCTTCCTCTTCATCGTCCGTTACCCTTTCTTTTTGTACCCGCAGTCGCAGTAGGGTCCGCCGGAAGCAAGGGTATACTGCCGCACAAAATTTGTCACACCGCCCGCTTCGCTCATGGTGTAGTCCAGATGGCACAAAGCGGGGGTCAGGTCGTACAGCCCCAGCTCCTTCATCAGCACACAGATGCCGCATTTGGTAAAGCGTCCCTCGTAGCCGCTGCCATCCGGGTATTCGTAAAACTCCATGTTCCACGAATAGGGGTTGCGGTCGGCGGCTTTCAGGGCGGCAGTGGCTTTCATAGCGGCAATATCCTTTGCGGTGAACTTGCTTTTTCCGCTCTTGCGGCAGAACCACTGCATGGGCGCTGTCATCATGGATTTTGCGTAGTAATCCGTCAGCCTGTCCACCTCCGGGCGCTGCGGCATGGAGAGAATGAACGCGCCGAGCATTGCGCAGTTGACGATGTTCATCTTGAAGCGGTCCGCTTTTTCAAACTCCGGCAGGTCTGCAATGATTGCTTTGTACTTCGGCTTTGCTTTTTTCGTGATCGCTTGTGCCGCATCGGCATCATAGCCGAACACCGCCGTCAACTGCTTTTGGAATGAGCCTGCAAACAACGCCCACATTCCCATTGGCATACCCATGTATTTCATTGCACTGCCTCCTTACATTCTCCGCATTTTGCCTTCTCCCGCAGCAACACCAGCCCCAATACCAAAACCAGCAGGTGTCCGGCGGATTCCGTGCCGTGATCGATCTGATCCAGCGGCCACGGCAGAAGCGTGAAGAGATTTCCCACAATCCCCGTAAAAACGATGGGGTTGCAGAAGGATGCCAATATCCGCTGTGCTGTGTTTTTCAGCGGGAGCATCCTTTTCCAGATCATAACGAGCATGACGACGGAAAGAAGTACATCACACAGGATATATGCTGCCAGCAGCGGCGCGGCGTTGCAGTAAAACACCTTGTTGGCAATTTCAGCTGCCGCCTGCATATCGCCGTATTTCTCAAAGGTAAACTTGAAGATCAGCGCCACATTCATGAACATAGCATGAACATAGCCCCAGCAGACCGTGCCGGTGAGATAGGCGATTTGAAACAGCTTGACCCATTTCTGCTGCTTCGGTTGGGTGAGGCGTTGCTTCAAAAGCTTCCACATCTGGTGAAAACCGATGTAATAGAGTGCCGTTCCGAGAACACCGCAGATGATGCTGACCACCATGCGCCATGTTGCCATATCAAGATAGGCGACCTTGACCATCAGCCCAATGGATTCTGTGCTTTGGCTTTTCCCGGTCGCCGCAAACAAAAAGTCGCCGATCACATATAAAAGGCACCCAATCATACCTGCGATGAGTGCTCGTTTTTCTTTGCTCATTTTCATTGCTTGCCTCCAAATCCGATCTTCACGATCTGCATTTTCATCATGCCGTCACCGACCCTTGCATGAAAAAACAAAACAGCGGGAGCATTCCGATTTCCCAATGTCTTAAACTTCATTGTCTCTCCTTTCCTCAGTGAATAAAAGCCGTCATAAGGACCGCCAGCACCGCTGCTATACCTGCCATACCCACCGTGCCGAAAAGCCACTTTTTCTGCTTGTCTTTTGCAGTAATGTAGGGCTTCAGATCTTCTGTTCCGGGAATCGTCCATGCGTTCGTGTGCCCCACCCAGTAGCCATCGATCAAAAAGCGGTCAATGAGATTCATAACGGACAAGATGACAAGCAGCTGCCAGAAGCCCGCCGCAAAGCCTTTCGCACCGTTTATCCCATAGACACAGACCAGCACATAGCCGATATAGCCGGGAATGCAGACTGCTTTGAACAGCAGGCTGTTGCGTCGGATGCGTTCCGGGCTTGTAAGCCCCAGTTTTACGCACCGCTGCTGCACCGCCGGGCTGTAAAGATGCACCATCCCAACAGCCCCTTTGCAGATGCCCGCAGCGCAGATCAGAACCAGCAGAACTCCCAACCCAAGACCTTCCAGAATCACCTGTAAGAGCATTCCCTGTTCCTCCTGTATCCGTTTTCGTCCCGGTATTCTGGATGCTCCTTTAAGTACGGATCCTTGTCGCCGCAGATGGTATAGTCGCATCGGCAGCCGTCCACGCAGGTGGTCGTCCGCACGAGCTTGGCATGGAGCAGTTCCATGGACGCATAGTCCACATTGCACAGGGCGGGCATAATGTCCGCAAATCCAAACCGCTTGGCAAATTCCGCCGCCGGACACGTCGTAAATTCATAATAGATGGGCTTGCTGTTTTCGTAAGGTGCAACATCCATCTCGTAATATGCCTTGTGGTCAGTCGGCGTAAAAACGCCGCGATGTCTGTTCTGCTTTTCAATTTCCTTTCGCAGTTCGTTCTCTGGCAGCGTGAAAGACTTTTTCACTCCGGAGAGTCTATACACTGCCCGTAGGATGGATGCAAAAATGCTCATGGCTTTTTTTCCTCTCATTTCCGCGCTGTAACGCACAGCCACCCCTTTTTGTTTTTGTGGCTCTGGATCCTACAAAATCCTGCTTGCTCCAGATATGCTTTCAGTGCAGTGTCCGTGTAGATGGTCATACCATTGATAATTTGTGTCCATTTGTCATCTTTTGCTGTTTCGCCGTTTGCTTCATTGCAGATGAAAAAGACCCCGCCGGGCTTCAGCACTCGATAAACCTCTCTGAAATTCTGCGCAAGTTCCGGCCAGAAATAGACCGTTTCAAAGGCGGTCACCACATCAAACTGCTCCGCTTCAAACGGCAGCTCTGCCACACTTGCCTGTTGCACGGTACACCGTCCTGCCGCAATGGCTCTGGCATTGACTTTTCGCGCTTTTTCTACACTGACTGCCGAATAGTCGATGCCCTGCACCTTGCCGTTGGGGCACAGTTTCAACAGCGTTTTAATGTTCGCTCCACCGCCGCAGCCGCAGTCCAGCACCATGGCATCCGGGGCAGGCTTTAAAAAGCGCAGCCCCCATTCTGCCATTGCGCTGTGTCCAAAGTTCATCATAGCAACCATGATCTTCCCGCCAAGGCCTACGGGCTTTCGGGTGTTTTCAAAAAAGGACATAACGCCACTCTCTTTCTATTTTCCGCTCACAATGCAATGCTTTTTACCAGATGCGCCCACTGCTCCGGGTGGCAGGCCAGCAATTCCTCGTGCTGCAAGTTAGGTAAAGCTAACTTTCTGTTCTATAAAAAGCCGCTTCTCAGCGGTCCTTCTGCCAAAATAATACGCCCTGCCGTCTCCTCTGTCAAGAAGTTTAGGCATTTTCGGAGATTTTGAAAAAGATTTCGTTATTGGAGCTTCCCCTGCGGCATAGAGGAGGCAAAACGTTTCCCGCATCGAAAAAATTTCGTCCCTGTAAACTTGTCTGTTTCTGCTTGGCAACGCCCGGTGGGAGTGCTATTTTTACTTTGTGAATTTGTTTTGCCTAACCATCTGAGGGGTTTTTCCCCTGCATTTTTTTGCATCGATTGTTAGGCTAAGCTAACTGTTTTTTCAAAACTGAGATAGAGGTGTGTTACCATGAGATTGAAAAAAGTATTTGCAGGTGCACTTGCGGCCGCTATGCTGGTATGCGCTGTGGCAGTCCCGGCCTTCGCTGCGGAAGAGGTGGAACAGGAAAACTGCCTGACCTCCAGCTATGTCCAGATGAACATCCCCTACGCCGACTTCTACAAGGCTGCCGGTGTGGACAACGCATCTGAGATCGACGCTGTGACCAGCGCCACCAAGAACAAGACCCGTGCAGGCAACCTTGCCGCCGGTTCCTACCACGTCAACGCAGATGGCACCGACATCACCGGCGTTTCCTTCCCGGTCAAGGTGCTGACCCCGTGGGCGCTGAAGAATGCAAAGCAGGTCACCGATGCCGACAGCTACGACATTACCGTTACCCTGAAGGGCAAGGAATCCACCACCACCTACACCGGCGCAGATGCCTTGTTTGAGAACGAGAGCTACGCTTACTACAAGCTCAGTGAGACCCCTGCCTACTACATCACCGCATGGTATAACCTGCTGAGCGGCAAGTGGGAGTTTGGCAAGGTCCACGCCACCGAGACCACCGTAGAGGGCACCACTGTGGAGCTGAATACCAACGGTCACCATACCACCTACGAAATGAAGATCTCCGGTTTTGATCTGGACTACAAGGCCAACAAGGTCTACGGCGTAGTTCTGACCACCGCCGATGGCAGTGAGTACGGCCTGCATCATGTGACCAACATCTGGCATGGTACCAAGCTGGGCTTCAATGCCGATGATCCTTACTTTGCATCCATCATCGGCAAGACGATTACTCAGATCACCTTCTACGCCGCCGACGGCGTGTATGTCCTGCCGGTCAATGTGGCGCTGTGAATACACGGGAAACTGCCTAATTTATTGTAAAATATAACACAAAACGGCAAGGTCGCTTGGCATCAGGCGGCCTTGCTTTTCCGTGTCAGGAGGAGTTGGAATGAACAAAAAACGATGC